>Ga0155549_1077_pt4 | contig 20121 bp, 19 predicted proteins | sample RifCSPhighO2_12_FD_107206 | JGI IMG/M metagenome (GOLD analysis project Ga0155549, IMG submission 107206) | Alphaproteobacteria bacterium RIFCSPHIGHO2_12_FULL_63_12
AGGCGCGCAAGGAAGAAGAAGTCCGCAAGAAGCGCGACGCCGCCGAACGCCAGGAACGCGAAGCGCGCGAAGCCGATGAACGGCTGAAGCTTGAAGCTGAACGCGCGCGTCAGGCCGAGGAAGAAGGCAAGCGCGAGCGCGAAACCGCCGAACGCCGCAAAATGGAAGAACGCGCCCGCCGCGCGCTCGAGGCCGAGGAAGAAGAACGCAAGCAGCGCGCCGCGTCCAAAGCCGAATCCAAAGGCAAGGGAAAACCGGACGAAGCCGCGGCCGCCGTCGAAGATCCTGAAAATCCGCTCGCCAAGCTCGGCGGGCGCCTGAAGACGAAAAGAAAGCAGATCGTCGACAAGAGCGAGCGCGAGAACGCCGCGAAGGAAGCGCCGCGCCGCCGGGCCGGGCGCCTCACCATCGCCAACGCGCTCGACGACGATGACCGCCAGCGCTCGCTCGCCTCGGTGAAGCGCGCGCGCGAGCGCGAAAAGCTCGCCCGCCAGCAGCGCGGCCTCGCCCCCGCGATCGTGCGCGAAGTCGTCATTCCCGAAACCATCACCGTCCAGGAGCTCGCGCAGCGGATGGCGATGCGCGCCGTCGATCTCATCCGTGAGCTGATGAAGCAGGGCCAGATGGTGACCGCGAACTCGACGCTCGACGCCGACACCGCCGAGCTGATCGTGACCGATCTCGGCCATACGCCCAAACGCGTCGCTGAATCCGATGTCGAGGAGGGCCTCGCCGGCGCGACCGACGAGGACGAGGCGCTTGAATATCGCCCGCCGGTCGTCACCATCATGGGCCATGTCGATCACGGCAAAACGTCGCTGCTCGACGCGCTCCGGAAAACCAACGTCGTCTCCGGCGAAGCGGGCGGCATCACCCAGCATATCGGCGCCTATCAGGTGACGGTCAGGGACGGCCGCAAGATCACCTTCCTCGACACGCCGGGCCACGCCGCCTTCACGCAGATGCGCGCGCGCGGCGCGAAAGTGACCGACATCGTCATTCTCGTCGTCGCCGCGGACGATTCGATCATGCCGCAGACGGTCGAGGCGATTAATCACGCCAAGGCCGCCGGGGTTCCGATCATCGTCGCCATCAACAAGATCGACAAGCCGTCGGCGAACGCCCAGAAAGTCCGCACCGACCTTCTGCAATATGAAATCCAGGTCGAAAGCCTCGGCGGCGAAGTGCAGGACGTCGAAGTCTCGGCGCTCAAACAGATCAATCTCGACGGGCTGCTCGACGCGATCTTGCTGCAGGCGGAAGTTCTCGATCTGAAAGCCAATCCCAACCGTACGGCGGAAGGCTCCGTCGTCGAAGCGCGCCTCGACAAGGGCCGCGGCTCGGTCGCGACCCTGCTCGTCGAGCGCGGCACCTTGAAACGCGGCGACATTCTCGTCGTCGGCGCCGAATGGGGACGCGTGCGCCTGTTGAATGACGACAAGGGCGCGACGATAGCCGAGGCCGGCCCCGCGATGCCGGTCGAAATGCTCGGCCTTAACGGCGTTCCCGAACCGGGCGACCAGTTCGTCGTCGTCGAGTCGGAAGCGCGCGCGCGCGAAGTCGCCGATTTCCGCGCCAGGAAGAAGCGCGAGAAGGCCTCGACCAAGTCCTCCGGCACTTCGCTCGAACAGATGATGGCGCAGCTTCAGGACGCCGAAATCAAGGAACTGCCGCTCGTCATCAAGGGCGACGTGCAAGGATCGATCGAGGCGATCGTCGGCAGCCTCGACAAGCTCTCGACCAACGAAGTCCGGGTGCGCGTCCTGCACACCGGCGTCGGCGCGATCTCGGAAAGCGACGTCATCCTCGCCGGCGCGTCCGGCGCGCCGGTCATCGGCTTCAACGTCCGCGCCAATGCGCAGGCGCGCGAGGAAGCCGAACGGGCGAAAGTCGAGATCCGCTATTATTCGATCATCTACAACCTGATCGACGACATCAAAGGCGTGCTCTCCGGCATGCTCGCCCCGGAAATCCGCGAGACCTTCCTCGGCAACGCGGAAATTCTCGAAGTCTTCTCGATTTCGAAATTCGGCAAGGTCGCCGGCTGCCGCGTCGTCGAAGGCGTCGTCCGCCGCGGCGCGAAGGTGCGCCTCATTCGCGACGGCACTGTCATCCACGAAGGCGAGCTGTCGCAATTGAAGCGCTTCAAGGACGATGTTTCGGAAGTCCCCGTCGGCCAGGAATGCGGCATGAGCTTCGCCAAATACGAAGACCTCAAAAAGGGCGACATCATCGAATGCTTCGCGGTGGAGAAGATCACGCGGACGCTGTAGGGGATTGCCGAGCGCCTATTTAATTGACGCCTTTCCATTCAGGCGGCCTTTTACTTTGCCCGCAAGAAAAGTCGGCGATACGCTTTTGCGCAGGTCATCCGGATCGCCCGCATGTTGTCTCCGACAGACGCCGCCTATGTCGCTACGAAGAAAATCCGGCTCGGCAAGGCGGCGCTGAAATCGCCGTTCAAGGAGTGCGTGGAGGCTTTGCGCGCCGCCTTTCCGGGCGTTTCGATATTTAACGCGCATTACGAGCGGATCGCCCCGCACGACATTCCGCGCCTGACTGTCGTCGTCGACTATGACGAAGAGCAGCAGAAATTTTTCGGTGGTCGCGGCGGCTACGACAAGGCGAAACAGGCGATGGCCGCGGAAATTTTTCGCGACGCGGTGAAAGCGGCGCGCAACGATCTCTACGACACCAGGGATTTGTTCGTCATCTTCAGCGATTTCGAGGGCGTCGCGCGGATCGAGGCGAATGCGAAAGTGAAAGAAATCGAGATTGAGCGGCTACGCCGCCGCTTGGCGGCGGACCAGATCTGGGCGATCCACAGCTTCCTCGATCGTGTCGATTTTCTTTTCCATACCGACGCCGAGTTAAACGGTCCGACGGATGGCTTGAAAAACCGGCTTGCGGAGGGATACGCCGCGCTCATCGCGCCGCATGACGAATTCGGCTATCTCGCCAACCGCCCCATCGCGGCGTATTTTTCTTCCAAAGAGACTTTCGACCGCGACTACAATTCGAGCTGGTTCAACTACTACCGCTGAGACATCATGACGAACCGCGTTTTACCGCCGATCCTCCTCCGCCCCCTCGATCCTCTACGCGACGGCGAGGCGCTGCATGCGATCTTCGGCGACGAGGAAAGCTGCACCTATATGACCGGGCCGGCGTTCGCGACCGTTGAGGAGACGATCGAGAATTTGAAGCGCTGGACGACGGGTCTAGAGGATGCGTCATGGGCCGTCTGCGAAAGCGACGGCGGCCCGGCGCTCGGGCGCATTGCGCTCATTGCGCGCGGACGCGACATCTTTGAAGCGGCCTGCATGATCGTCCCGGCGGCGCGCGGCAAAAATCTCGCGGCGCGCGCGCTCGCGATCGTCATCGATGAGGCGTTTGAGAGGCGCGGCGCGCGGCGCGTCTTCGCCGATGTCGATCCGGACAACATCGCCTCGCTGCGCGTCTTCGAACGGCTCGGCTTTCAGCGCGAAGGCGTCCTGCGCGGCAACTGGTCGACCCATATCGGCGAACGCGACAGCGTGATTTTCGGCCTTTTAAAGGACGATCCCCGTCCATGGCGACGGCGCTGAGCCCCAACTTTCCCGCCGGCGCCGGCGGAGCGGGGTTAAGGGATGACTCGTCAAAGGCTGCGCCTTATAGGGTGCCGGGATGAGCCGCCGTTATTCTTCCCCCAAAGGCCCGTCGCAGCGCCAGCTGCGCGCCGGCGAGCTGGTGCGTCACGCGCTGGTTGAAATTTTCCATCGCGAGGATCTGCGCGATCCGGCGCTCCACGGCCTCTCGATCACCCTCACCGAAGTGCGCATGACGCCGGATCTGAAACAGGCGACGGTCTTTTCAGCGCCGCTCGGCGCCTCGATCGACCGCGACAAGCATCCGGAAATCATCAAGGCGCTCAATCACGCCGCCCCGCATTTACGCCATCTCCTCGGCCAGAAGATCGACATGAAATTCACGCCGGCGCTCATCTTCCGCACCGACGACAGCTTCGCCGAGGCGCGCCGCATCGACGAGCTTCTCGCCTCGCCCAAGGTCGCGCGCGATCTCGGGCGCGACGAAGAGGGTTGACCTCAAGGCGCGCAAGCCCTACCTCGCCCGCCCATCGGCTTTGCGCGCGTCCGATCCGCGCGGGGGCGTTCATACCAGCAGGCGATCATGAGCAAGCAGCGGCGCAAAAAGGGCCGGCCGGTTTCCGGCTGGATCATCCTCGACAAACCCTATGATTTCGGCTCGACCGAGGCGGTCTCGAAGCTGAAATGGCTGCTGCAGGCGCAAAAGGCCGGGCATGCGGGAACGCTCGACCCGCTGGCGACCGGCGTCCTGCCGATCGCTTTCGGCGAGGCGACGAAGACCGTCCCCTATGTGATGGATTGGGCCAAGCGCTATCGCTTCACCGCCAAATGGGGCGAGGCGACGACGACCGACGACCGCGAAGGCGCGGTGACCGCGACGTCCGACAAGCGCCCGACCCGCGCCGAGATCGAGGCGGTCCTGCCGCAGTTCACCGGCGCGATCGAACAGGCGCCGCCGCAATTTTCGGCGGTCAAGATCGGCGGCGAGCGCGCCTATGATCTGGCGCGCGCCGGCGAGACGGTCGCGATCGAAGCGCGCACCATCGACATTCACGAATTCTCGATCATCGATATTCCGGATGCGGACCATGCTGTCTTCGAGGCGGTGACCGGCAAGGGCGCCTATGTCAGGGCGCTGGTTCGCGACATGGCGCGCACGCTCGGCACGCAAGGCCACGTCGCGGAGCTGCGCCGCACCGCGGTCGGCCCCTTCCGCGCCGAGGACGGCGTCACCATCGCCATGCTCGAAGCGATGGAGAGCCCCGAGGCGCGCGACGCCGCCCTCCTCCCCATCGACGCGGCGCTCGCCGGCCTGCCGCAGGCGTTGATCGGCGGTCCGGAAGCCGAAAAGCTCAAGCGCGGCCAGCCGGCGGTGATCTCCCCGGCCGTCGCCAAGGGCGTGCGCGGCGGCGAAAGCGGGACGATCCCGGCGGTCCTTGCCTCGATGCACGGCGAGGCGGTGGCGCTGTGCGAGCTGGACGGGCTGAAGCTGAAACCGCTCCGGGTGTTCAACGCGTAAGGGCTTCCGGCTTGCCTTCCGCCCCCCCTTCCCCTAGGAACGCGCATCCTTTCGACCCTGCTGGACGGCGTCCCGGCTGGGCCGGCCTTCATCCCGACGCTGCGGAGACAGAACCGATGTCGATTACGCCCGAGCGTAAAGCCAAGCTCATCAAGGAATATGCGACCAAAAAGGACGACACCGGCTCGCCGGAAGTCCAGATCGCCATCCTTTCGGAGCGGATTTCGAACCTTACCGAGCATTTCAAGGATCACGTCAAGGACAACCACTCGCGCCGCGGACTGCTGAAGCTAGTCTCGCAGCGACGTCAGCTGCTCGATTATGTGAAGCGCTGCGACGAGAAGCGCTATCAAGCGCTGATCGAGCGCCTTGGCCTGCGCCGTTAGGAAACCCGTCATCCCGGAAAGCGCCGCCGGCGCCTTTCCGGGAACTTGCGCGGCGGGCCGGGCGTCCCAGGCGGACCAGATCCCTGCCCTTCGCGAGACCTTGGCCGGGATGACGCTTTTGGAGAAACGCCCATGAAACTTTCCGGACAATCCGCGATCGTCACCGGCGGCGCGTCAGGCCTTGGCGCCGCGACCGCCGAAGCGCTGCACGCCGCAGGGTGCAAGATCGCGATCTTCGACATGAACGCCGAGAAGGGCGAAGCCCTGGCGAAAAAACTCGGCGGCGTCTTTTGCGCGGTCAACGTTTCCGACGAGGCGAGCGTCAAGGCGGGCCTCGACAAGGCGATCGCCGCCATAGGCGCCCCGCGCGTTCTCATCAACTGCGCCGGCATCGCCATTGGCGAAAAGACCGTCGGCAAAAACGGCCCGCACAAGCTTGAAAGCTTCAAGCGCGTCATCGACATCAACCTTGTCGGCACGTTCAACTGCATCCGCCTTGTCGCCGAAGCGATCGAAAAGCTCGAGCCGCTCGAAGACGGCGAGCGCGGCGTCATCATCAACACGGCGTCGGTCGCGGCCTTTGACGGCCAGATCGGCCAGGCCGCCTACACCGCGTCGAAAGCCGCCGTCGCCGGCATGACCTTGCCGATCGCGCGCGATCTGATGAACGCCGGCATCCGCGTCAACACGATCGCGCCCGGCATTTTCTGGACGCCGATGATGGCGGGCATGGACCAGAAGGTTCAGGACGCCCTCGCCGCCATGGTGCCCTTCCCCAAACGCCTCGGCAAACCCGAAGAATACGCCTCGCTCGCCGTCGAAATCTGCCGCAACAGCTATATGAACGGCGAAACGATCCGGCTCGACGGCGCGATCAGAATGCAGCCGAAGTAAAGCGAGGCGGTAACAATCCGCCTACTGCCTAATGCCCATTGCCTCAACTTAACCACCGACGATCGCAATCCGGCGACGTCACATACGAAGAAAGAAAAAATACATGTTCAATATCACCAGGAAATCGATGGAATGGGGCGGCCGCACGCTGACCCTTGAAACCGGCCGCATCGCGCGGCAGGCCGACGGCGCCGTGCTCGCCACCTATGGCGACACCGCGGTGCTGGCGACGGTCGTCGGCGCGAAACAGCCGGACCCGAAATTCGATTTCTTTCCGCTGACCGTTCACTATCAGGAAAAGACCTTCGCGGCCGGCCGCATTCCCGGCGGCTATTTCAAGCGCGAAGGCCGCCCGACCGAAAAGGAGACGCTGACCTCGCGCCTCATCGACCGGCCGATCCGCCCGCTCTTCGCCAAGGGCTTCAAAAACGAAGTCCAGGTGATCGCGACCGTCGTCAGCCACGATCTTGAAAACGATCCCGACATCGTCGCGATGATCGCGACCTCGGCGGCGCTGACGATTTCCGGCATCCCGTTCCTCGGCCCGATCGGCGCGGCGCGCGTCGGCCATATCGACGGCGCCTTCGTCCTCAACCCGCCGATCGAGACGATGAAGGATTCCAAACTCGATCTCGTCATGGCCGGCACCATGGACGCGGTGATGATGGTTGAATCGCAGGCCAAGGAATTGTCGGAAGACGACATGCTCGGCGCCGTGATGTTCGGCCACCGCGCGGCGCAGGACGCGATCAAGATGATCATCGGCTTCGCCGATCAATGCGCGAAAGACCCCTGGGACATCAACGCGCCCGATTACGGCGACTTCCCCGCGAAAATCCGCTCGCTGGTCGAAGCCGATCTGCGCGCCGCCTATCAGGAGCGCAAGAAGCAGACCCGCCAGGATAAAATCGCCGGCGCGAAAACCAAGGCGGCGGAAGTCTTCTGCAAGGAAGGCGACGAGAACGCGCTGTCCAAAGTCGTCCTCGGTTCGCTGTTCAAGGAAGTCGAAGCCGACATCGTCCGCAACGGCATTCTCGACACCGGAACGCGCATCGACGGCCGCGACACCAAAACCGTTCGCCCGATCGTCTCTGAAGTCGGCGTGCTGCCGAGGACTCACGGCTCGGCGCTATTCACGCGCGGCGAGACGCAAGCGCTCGTCGTTGCAACGCTCGGCACCGGCGAGGACGAGCAATATATCGACGCGCTTGAAGGGACCTACAAGGAAACCTTCCTGCTGCACTACAATTTCCCGCCCTATTCGGTGGGCGAGACGGGCCGTATGGGCGGCGCCGGACGTCGCGAAATCGGCCATGGCAAGCTCGCCTGGCGCGCGCTCAAGGCGGTTCTTCCGACCCAGGAGGAATTTCCCTATGTGATCCGCCTCGTGTCGGAGATCACCGAGTCGAACGGCTCGTCGTCGATGGCGACGGTCTGCGGCTCGTCGCTGGCGATGATGGATGCGGGCATTCCGCTGCGCCGTCCGGTCGCCGGCATCGCCATGGGTTTGATCCTCGAAGGCAAGCGCTTCGCCGTCCTCTCCGACATTCTCGGCGACGAGGATCATCTGGGCGACATGGACTTCAAGGTCGCCGGCACGAAGGAAGGCGTCACCTCGCTGCAGATGGACATCAAGATCGCCGGCATCACCGAGGAGATCATGAAAGTCGCGCTCGGCCAGGCGAAAGACGGCCGCATGCACATTCTCGGCGAGATGTCGAAAGCGATCGACACCAGCCGTTCGGAGCTCGGCGAATTCGCGCCGCGCATCGAGACCATGCAGATCCCGAAAGACAAGATCCGCGAAGTCATCGGCACCGGCGGTAAGGTCATTCGCGAAATCGTCGAAAAGACCGGCGCGAAGATCAATATCGACGACGAGGGCCTGATCAAGATCGCGTCGAGCGACAAGGCCCAGATCGACGCCGCCTACAAGTGGATCCACTCGATCGTCGCCGAACCTGAAGTCGGCGAAATCTACAAGGGCAAGGTCGTCAAGACGATGGACTTCGGCGCCTTCGTCAATTTCTTCGGCGCGCGCGACGGCCTCGTCCACGTTTCGCAGCTGTCGCAACAGCGCACCGAGAAAGTGACCGACGTCGTCAAGGAAGGCGACGAGGTCTATGTGAAGCTTCTCGGCTTCGACGATCGCGGCAAGGTCCGCCTGTCGATGAAGATCGTCGATCAGGCTACGGGGAAGGAAATCCCGCAGACCGAAAAGCCGAAAAAGGGCGACGACGAATAGCCTTCGTCGCCAAATCGCTGATTTTCAACGAGCCCCGCCCGCGAAAGCCGGCGGGGCTTTTTTGCAACGATCCGCGAAAGAGAAGTTGGATGCGCTCGGCTCTGCGGCTCTTTGGCGTTAGGATCACGCCCATTCCGGGCCGAATCACCGGCCCCGGAGCCTCAAAGGGGCGCGCGATGAGAATGATCAAGGGAAAAATCGCCCTTTTGGGGGCCGCCGCCGCGCTGACGCTTACGGGCCTTGCCTCCTGCGGCAAGGAAAAGACCGCGACGCCCGCCGCCGAAGCGGCAGCGGCGGCAGCGCAGGTTGATCCGTCCGCGGAATTTCTTGCGATGGCCGACCGGCATGCGCGCGCCTTTCTGGCGACCGCGCCCGAAGCGGCGACCGAGCTTGGCGTCGGCGAGGACATCGCGGGCGAGAATTACCTCTCGCATCTTGGCGGCTACGGATTTGCGGCGCATCAGGCGGCGCGCAAGATGAACGAGGATTTCCTGCAGGAATTGCGCGGCTTCGACCGGGCGGCGCTCACCGGCCAGGCGGCCGACACCTATGACGTTTTGAAGAACGCCTATGACACCGCCGCGCGGCGCAACCAGTTCGATTTCGGCGGCGCGACGCCCTTCGGCTCGGGGCTTCCCAATTCCGGCGACAGCTGGGCGATGACTCCGTATTTCATGACGCAATTGACGGGACCGCATCTTGCGCTGCCGCGCATGCTGTTGTCGCAGCATCCAATTGAATCGCGCGCGCATATCGAGGCCTATCTCTCGCGGCTCGGCGAGATGGGTCGCGCCCTTGATGAAGCGGGCGAGACATTTTCAACCGACGCCGGGATCGGCATGGCCCCGCCGCGCTTTGCGATCGAGGGCGTTCTGCGCTCGCTCAGGAATTTCACCGCGAAGTCCGCCGCCGAACATCCGCTGGCGACGACGCTCGCGGAAAAAATGAAATCGGTGGAGGGGATCAGCGACGAGGAACGGGCGGCGTTCGCGGCGCGCGCGGCGCGTCTCGTCGAGGATGAGGTTTATCCCGCCTACGAACGCCTCGCCGCGCAGGTCGAGCTGGCGCTGCAGGAGACAAATGACGATGCCGGCGTCTGGCGGCTCGGCGAGGAGGGAGAGGCGTTTTATCAGCTGGCGCTCGCGTCCTATGGCGCGGGCGTCAAGACCGGCGATGACGTTCACGAGCTTGGGCTCTCGGAAGTCGCGCGCATCACCGGGGAAATGGATGCGCTGCTGAAATCGATCGGCCTCACGCAAGGGACCGTCGCGGCGCGCATGGAGCAGCTCGCGGCGCGGCCCGATAATCTTTATCCGAATACGGATGAAGGACGCGAGGCGCTTCTCGCGTCGCTGCGCGCGCAGGTCGACGCAGTGATGGCGAAATCCGGCGACTGGTTCGGCCGTCTGCCGGCGACGAAAGTCGAAGTCCGGCGCATTCCGATTCACGAACAGGATTCCTCACCCGGCGGCTATTACACCGGCCCCTCGCTCGACGGCTCGCGCCCCGGCGTCTACTGGATCAATCTCAAAAACACCGCCGACAATCCGAAGCACTCGCTGAAGTCGTTGACCTATCATGAAGCGGTTCCCGGCCACCATTTTCAGACCGCCTATTTGCGCTCGATCAAGGACATGCCCTTGATGCGCAACATGCTCGGCTATTCGGAATACGCCGAAGGCTGGGGCCTCTACGCCGAGGCGCTGGCGAAGGAGATGGGCATGTATGAGGGCGACCCGGCGGGCGATCTCGGCCGTCTGCAGGCGGAATTGTTTCGCGCCGCGCGCCTTGTCGTCGACACCGGGCTGCATCACAAAAGATGGAGCCGCGAACAGGCGATCGACTATATGGTCGCCGCCACCGGCGAGACGCGCGACACGGCGACCCGCGAGATCGAGCGCTACGCGGTCGTTCCAGGACAGGCCTGCGCCTACAAACTCGGCATGCTGAAAATCCAGGAATTGCGCGCGCGGGCGGAAGGCGAGCTTGGCAAGGACTTCGACATTCGCGACTTCCACGACGCGGTGCTGACGCTCGGCGACGCGCCGCTGCCGGTGCTGGACGCGACGATCGATCGCTGGATCAAATCGAAGAAAGCCTGACCATTCGTCGCGCCGCAAATCGCACGCGGCCCGTCGCAGATTTGTTGCGTGGCGGCGGCGCGCGCCGATACTGGCGCGCGAACGAGGAAAGGCTTTCTCCATGCGCAGGACAGTAATGTCGATTTTGTTTCTCGCGGGCGCAGCTTGCGCGACCGCGCCGACGGCGAACGCGCCGGATGCGTCCGCTGTCGCGCCGATCGAGGTCATGGTGCTCGGGACATGGCATTTCGCGGGATCGGACAGCGACGTCATTTCGATAAAAACCGACAGCGTCCTTGCGCCCAAGCGCCAGCGCGAGCTTGAAGACGCCGTCCAGCGCCTCGCCGCGTTCAGGCCGAACGTGATCGTCACTGAGCGCGTGACGGCCGCGCCCGATTATGTCGACCCGAAATTCGCGACGTTCACCGACGAAGATCTTGCGACGAACGCCGACGAGCGCGTGCAGGTCGCCTACAGGCTCGCCAGGCGCGCGGGCGTTGCGCGCGTTATTGGCCTTGACGAGCAGCCATCTTCCGGAGAGCCGGATTATTTCCCGTTCGGAAAAGCTTTTGAACACGCGGCGGCGACAGGACAACAGCAAGACTTTGAAGCGCTGATCGGCGCGGCGCGCGCGATGGCGGAAGGGGAAGTTGAAAAACTTTCCGCGCTCACCATGAGCGAGGCGCTGGTTGAAACCAACAGGGGCCAGATCTCGTCGCCCGATTTCTATTACGAGCTGCTCAAATTCGACACCGGGGAGGACCAGCCGGGCGCCGAGCTCAACGCCTACTGGTTCATGCGCAACGCGAAAATCTTCTCAAAGCTGATCGACGTGACCAAGCCCGGCGATCGCGTCATTGTCGTCTACGGCGCGGGTCATAAATTCTGGCTCGACCATCTTGTCGCGCAGACACCGGGCTTCATCTCTGCGGCGCCAGAAGACTATCTCGGCCGCACGCGGGGCAGCGCCCATCGCACCGGGAAGCAATAGGAGCGAGCAGCGCCGGCGACGGTTGACCCGTCACGCAGAAGATTGGACAGTCCGCCAGATCGGCGCGGCGCGCCTTTGGAGGACATCATGCTGAAACTATCGGCGGCTCTTGCGGCCCTGCTTTTGGTCGCGTCCTGCGCGGCGAGCGCGGATGAGGAAAAGAACGCCAAGGCGGGCGCGGCGAAAACGCAAGCGTCGGACGCGCCGGCGCCGCGCGTCTTCAATTCGCAAGGCAGCGTTTCGGCGAACGGCCGGACGATCCGTTACAAGACGACGGCGGGCGAGACGATCATCCTCGACGACAAGGACAAACCGATCGCGTCGATTTTTTCAACGACCTATATCGCCGACGGATTTTCCGATCCGAAAACGCGGCCCGTCGCGTTCATTTTCAACGGCGGCCCCGGCTCGGCGTCTTTGTGGCTTCACATGGGCGTCTTCGGCCCCAAGCGCGTTCGCCTGCCCGAGGGGCCGAACGACGACGGCGCCGCGCCGTTCGACATCATCGCCAATCCGCAATCGATCCTCGATGTCGCCGACCTCGTCTTCATCGACCCGGTCGGCACCGGCTGGAGCCGCACGCTCGGCGACGCGAAAACCGAAGCGTTCTGGGGCGTCAGCGAAGACGCACAGTCGATCCGCGAATTCATCCGGCGCTGGCTCGTCGAGCACAAAAGGTGGAACTCGCCGAAATATCTGATGGGCGAGAGCTATGGCACGACGCGATCGGCGGCGCTGATCGACGCGCTGGAAAGCGGCTGGACCGACATCGCGATGAACGGCGTCGTGCTGATTTCATCGGTGCTGAATTTCGGCCTCGACTCGCCCGATCCCGGCAATGACGTCGCCTATGTCGGCATCTTCCCGAGCTATGCGGCGACCGCGTGGTATCACGGCAAGGTCGACAAGGCGAAATGGGGCGGCGACCTCGAAAAATTCCTCGCGGCGGCGCGCGCCTTCGCGGTCGACAAATACATGCCGGCGCTGATGAAGGGGCAATTGCTGCCCGCAAGCCAGCGCAAGGCGATGGTCGCCGACATCGCCGCCTTCACCGGGCTGAAGCCTTCCTATGTCGACCAGTCCGACATGCGGATCACCCTCTCCCGGTTCATGCGCGAATTGATGCGCGATCAGGGGCTGACCGTCGGCCGACTCGATTCGCGCTATACGGGCCGGGAGCCATCGACGATCGGCGTCGATCCGGACGCCGATCCCTCCGCCTACGGCATTGACGGCGCATACACGGCGGCGATGCTCGACTATTTCGGGCGCGATCTCAAAGTCGACATTTCCGAACCCTATGTGACGCTTGGCGGCGTCAAGGACTGGAACTGGGAAACGCAGGACGCCGGCGGCGAGAATTCCTATGTCAACGTCGCGCCCTATGTCGAACGCGCGATGCGCCAGAACAGCGCGCTGCGCGTCTTTTCAGCCAATGGCTATTACGACATGGCGACGCCGTTTTTCGGCACCGAGCTGACGCTCGCGCAGCCCGCCTTTGATCGCAGCCGCCTCACCATCAAATATTACGAGGCGGGGCACATGATGTATATTCACCAGCCGTCGCTGGAAAAACTCAGCGCCGACATTCGCGCCTTCGTCTCGGGGAAATAGCGGCGGCGTTCTATTGCGGAACGCCGTCCATGCTCGGCACGGCGACGACGTGAAAGCCGGCGTCGACATGCACCACTTCGCCGGTGCAGGATTTGCCGAGATCCGACAACAGATAAAGCGCCGAGCCGGCGACGCCTTCCATCGTCGTGTCTTCCTTCAGGAGCGACCAGTCGCGCCCGGTCGTCATCAGCTGGCGCCCGCCGGTGATGCCGGCCATGGCGAGCGTCTTCATCGGCCCGGCCGAGATCGCGTTGACGCGGATGCCTTTGGGGCCGAGGTCGCGCGCGATATAGCGCATCGACGCTTCGAGCGCGGCCTTGGCGACGCCCATTACATTGTAGTTCGGAACGACGCGCTCCGAGCCGAGATAGGTCAAGGTCACCATCGCGCCGCCGGACGGCATCATCTTCGAGGCGCGGTGCGCCGCATCGACGAAAGAGAACGCCGAGACGTCCATCGTGTCCTTGAAATTCTGGCGCGTCGTGTTTTCGACGAAAGAGCCTTTCAGCGCTTCCTTGTCGGTGAAGGCGATCGCGTGCACGAGGAAATCGAGCCGCCCCCACGCCTTTTCGATTTCAGCGAAAGAGCGCTCCATGTCGGCGTCGCTCATCACGTCGGCCACGACATAGAGCTTGACGCCGATTGAATCGCCGAGCGGCTTCACCCGGCTTTCCATCGCCGGAATATACGAGAAGGCGAGTTCCGCGCCTTGCGCCGCGAGCTGCTGCGCGACGCCCCACGCGATCGAGTTTTTGTTGGCGACGCCCATGATGAGGCCGCGCTTGCCCTTCATCAGGGAGCCCGCGGGAAACGCGTTTTCTTCGCTCATTCAATGACCTTTCGGCGTGGAGTTGCTCAATCCGCCCGGGCGACGACGAGGCAGCCATTGGTGCCGCCGAAGCCGAAGGAGTTGGTGAGAAAACAGTCGATCTTCGCATTGTCGACGCGCTCGCGCACTATCGGCAAATCGGCGAATTCGGGATCGATCTCTTCGATATGCGCGCTTTTGCAGAGGAACCGGTCGCGCATCATGATCAGCGAATAGATCGTCTCTTGCGCGCCGACGGCGCCGAGCGAATGGCCGGTCAGCGACTTGGTCGACGAGAAGGGCGGGATTTTCGCGCCGAAGACTTCGCGCAGCGCCGCGGTTTCCTTCGAATCGCCGACCGGCGTCGAGGTGCCGTGCGTGTTCACATAGTCGACCGGCTGGCGGACGGTCTTTAACGCCGACGACATGCAGCGCACCGCGCCTTCGCCGGAGAGCTGGACCATGTCATAGCCGTCGGAATTGGCGAAATAGCCGACGATCTCTCCGTAGATCGTCGCGCCGCGCGCTTTCGCGCGCTCCATTTCTTCCAGCACGACGACGCCGGCGCCGCCGGCGATGACGAAGCCGTCGCGGTTCTTGTCGTAGGCCCGGCTCGCGGTCGCCGGCGTTGCGTTATAGGCGGTCGCCATCGCGCCCATGGCGTCGAAAAGATTGGCCATCGTCCAGTGAAGATCCTCGCCGCCGCCGGCGAACACTACATCCTGCTTGCCCCACATGATCTGTTCGGCGGCGGCGCCGATGCAATGGACCGACGTCGCGCAAGCCGAAGAGATCGAATAATTGACGCCGAGGATCTTGTACGCGACAGCGAGCGTCGCGGAATTGGTCGATGACATTGCTTTGGGAACGATCGTCGGGCCGATGCGCTTGGTCGACCCGGTCTCGCGCGTTACGTCCGCCGCCTCGACGATCGAGGCGGTCGAAGGGCCGCCAGAGCCCATGATGATTCCGGTTCTGGGATGCGAAATTTCATCCTCGGCGAGGCGCGCGTCGGCGATCGCCTCGCGCATGGCGATATAATTCCACGCGGCGCCCTCGCCCATGAACCGGCGCGTGCGGCGGTCGATCGCTTCTTCGATATTGATCGAGGGCTTTGCATAGACCTGGCATTTGAAGCCGTGCTCGGCGAATTCCGGCGCGTGGGTGACGCCGGATTTTGCTTCTTTCAGCGCGCGGGTCACTTCGGCGACATTGGCGCCGATCGAGGAAACAACCCCCATGCCGGTAATGGCGACGCGTCTCATGGCTCTCTCGTCGGTAAGGCGCGGCGGTCAACCGAGCGCGCCGGCGTCCAGTTCGTTTGCGGAAAACAACCCGACCCGCAGGTCGTTCGCTTCATAAATCTTTTTGCCGTCGGCAAACATGCGGCCGTCCGCGATTCCAAGTTTCAGCCGTCCCGACATCACCCGGCGCAGGTCGATTTCATAGCGCACAAGTTTGACCGTTGGCGTCACTTGTCCGCGAAACTTCACCTCGCCGCATCCAAGCGCGCGCCCCTTGCCGGGCAGACCCGACCAGGTGAGGAAAAATCCGACCATTTGCCAGAGCGCGTCGAGACCGAGGCACCCCGGCATCACCGGATCGCCAGGAAAGTGACATTCGAAAAACCACAGGCCCGGATCGATATCGAGTTCGGCGGCCATCTCCCCCTTGCCGTGCGATCCGCCATTGCGGGAGATATTGGTGACACGGTCGAACATCAGCATCGGCGGAACGGGAAGTTGCGCCGTGCCGGGTCCGGCGAACCCATTCCTGCCGCATTGCAGCAATTCTTCTTTCGAAAACGCCTGTTTGTCTGCCATTCAACCGGTCGCTTTCGCGCTTGTCTGTCCGGTCGTAGGTAGTCGGCGCGGGCAGTCGGGTCAATCGCGCCGGGCAGAGTCGGTCAGCGCATCCCCGCCCCAGACCTCGCCAGCGGCGACCCAGCCCCGCGCATTCGCAGCGGTCACCAGAATCCAGCCGTCTTTTCGTTTGACGAGGCGCGCCAGAACGCCGGAGCCTATTCGTGCGGAGATATTCGCGTCCGGCGCCGGGCGGCGCCTCAGCGCGATCGCTTCGCGCACGAGGATGTGGGTCTGGGCTTTCAGCGTCGTCTCATGCACCCAGCATTCATCGCCGACAGGGTCGCGGAGCTTTCGCCAGTGGTCGACCGATTCGGCGACGACCAGCACCGGCGCGCCGGCGCGTTTGTAGACGAACCGGATCGGGTGATCGAAGCTTGGCCCGGTTCGGCAATTCGTCGCTTCCGCCTTCAGACTTAAGAACCGCGGCACCGGATAACCGGACGGCGTATCGAGGCGAATCCGGCTGTCGGCGGGCGCTGCGGCGCCTTGCGCCGCCGCCCCCATCACGCTCAAATGGACCAGCACAGTAAAAATGACGGCGCGAAAACGCATGAAACGATCAACATCGGCTGGCCGGAGCGGTCCGCCGCCCCTTGAGTGAATAAACCCTTAAACTGGGCCCGCCACCGTTAAAGAGCGGAACCGAACCTAAACCGACGCCTAGAACCCGCCGACGAGAAACCGGATCAATGCCGCATCGCCGCCTCAAAGTTGGATTGACGAGAAAACTGCCCGACGCCGTCGAAGCGCGGCTATCCGCGCTGTTCGACACCGCGCTCAATCCATCGAACACGCCGCTGAGCAGGGCGCAGCTTGTCAGTCTCGCGCAGGGCGTCGACGTTCTGGCGCCGACGCTCGGCGACGAACTTGACGCCGCTTTTTTCGACCAGGCCGGCGCGCGGATGAAACTGATCGCCAATTTCGGGGCGGGCGTCGATCACATCGATGTCGCCGCCGCCAACCAGCGCGGAATCACCGTCACCAATACGCCGTCGGTGCTCGCCGAGGACGCCGCCGACATGGCGATGGCGCTGATCCTCGCCGTGCCCCGCCGTCTTGTCGAAGGCGTCCGGGCGCTCGAAGACGGCGCGTTCACCGGATGGTCGCCGACATGGATGCTGGGGCGGCGCGTGCGCGGCAAGAAGCTCGGCGTCATCGGCCTCGGCCGCGTCGGCGAGGCGATCGCGCGGCGCGCCCGCGCCTTCGGCCTGTCGATCCACTATCACAATCGCAAGCCGATCAATCCGCATATCGAAGAAGAGCTTGAAGCGACCTACTGGCCCGATCTCGACGCCATGCTGGCGCGGATGGACATCGTCTCGGTGAATTGTCCGTCGACGCCGCAGACCTATCATCTGCTGTCGCGCCAGCGCCTCGCGTTGATGCAGCCGCACGCCTATGTCGTCAACATCTCGCGCGGCGAGCTGATCGACGAGGAAGCGCTCGCCGATGCGATCGAGAAGGGAAATCTCGCGGGCGCGGGACTTGACGTGTTCGAGAAGGAGCCGAGGCCCAACGCCCGGCTGAGCGCGGCGCCCAATGTCGTCCTGCTGCCGCACATGGCGTCGGCGACGATCGAGAGCCGCATCGAAATGGGCGAGCGCGTCATCATCAATATCAAAATGTTCGCGGACGGACATAAGCCGCCCGACCGGATCATTCTCGGCCTTGCCTGATCAGGATCGCCGGCGCGCGAGAATGCGGCGCGCGGCGGCGAGGACCGGTTTTTCGACCAGACGCCCTTCATGCAATAGCACGCGGCCCTTGTTGTTCTCATAGGCCGCGATCGTCGCTTGCGCTTTTTCGATTTCTTCCGCCGTCGGCGTGTAGATATCGTTGATATGCCCGACCTGATCTGGATGGATGCAGCTTCGCCCGGTGAACCCCATCGCTTTCACGCGCCGCGTTTCCGCGACGAGCCCGTCGATATCCCGGACATTGAGATAGGGAACATCAAGCAGCTGACAGCCGGCGGCGGCGGCGCCGGCGATCAGGCCCGCCCGCGCGAAAAAGAGCGCGTCCCAGCTCATGTCCGCGCCGATCGCGGCGGAAAAATCCGCGCCGCCGAAAACGATCCCGCCCGCCTCGCCGACGCTGTCCGCGAGCCCTTCGATCGCCGCCAGCGCTTGCGGCGTCTCCATCAGCGCCCAAATCGGCGCCGCCTTGTCGCCGAGCGCGCGGCGCAGCAGATCGACGTCATGACGTGTCCTGACTTTCGGCATCAGGATGAATGACGGCGCCGCGCCGCTCTCAGCAAGGGCGACGACGTCGCGAAACCCTTCTATCCCGTCGAGCGAGTTGAGGCGCACCCCGGTCGCGGCCGCGCGCGCGCCGCCGTCAAGATAAGCGAGCGCCTCGCGGCGGGCGAGATCCTTGTTGGCGGGCGACACCGCGTCTTCAAGATCGATGCAGACGGCGTCGGCGCCGGAATTGACCGCCTTGTCAAAGCGCTCCGGGCGGTCTCCGGGAACGAAGAGAAAGGAGCGGAACATCAGTTTCGACCACAGGCCGTCATTGCGCCGCTGGCCGCAGGACAAGGCTTCCCGCGTCAGCGCCCAGCGTCAGCGCGCCCCCGGACGCCAGCGCGACCTTCAGATCGCCGGTGAACCGCTGGTGGAATTTCGTTTCGACATCCATCTTGTTCGGCTCCATGCACGCCATTTTCGTCGCGAAAAGCTCGCTCACCGTGACGACGCCGCCGGCATAGGAATAACGCCCGCCATAGCGGTTGCAGCCGCCGACGCCACTCACCTGGCCGTCCTCCGCAAAGGCGACCGTGGCGGTTACGTCAGCGGGCACCGCCGCGCCGTCGATCGCGGTTACGTCCCAGGCGCCGACAATCGGGGGATGATCGCCCGCCGCCGGGGTCTGCGCGCAGGCGGCGGCGCCAAGCAGCGCAGCGATGGCCGCGATGACTGATGATGCTCTTTTCACGCTGTATCTCCGGCTTGCAATGGTGCAAGCTTGCGCGCCAGGGCGGGCGGCGGCAAGAGGCTGGTGATGGGAATTTATTCCGACCATATCGAACCCGCCCTCGTTTCGTTCGCCTGCTCCATGCCGGCGATCTCGAAAGAGCGCGCGGCGATTGTGCCGGAAGCCTCGGGCGTCGTGCTCGAGGTCGGCTTCGGGTCCGGGCACAATGCCGGTTTTTACGACCGCGCGAAGATCACCCATTTGTTCGCGCTGGAGCCTTCGCCGGCGATGCGCCGCAAGGCGGCGCGGCGGATCGGCGCGCTTCCCTTCCCGCTCGACTGGATCGATCTCAAGGCGGAGGAAATTCCGCTCGACGCCAAGTCCGTCGACACGGTTCTCGTCACCTATACGCTGTGCACGATCCCTGACGTCGCGACCGCGCTCGGCGGCATGAAGCGGGTATTGAAACCCGGCGGCAAGCTTGTCTTCCTTGAACATGGCGCCGCGCCCGATCCCGGCGTTCGCCAATGGCAGGACCGGCTTAACCCTCTCTGGGGAAGGCTCGGCGGGGGCTGCAATCTTAACCGCGATCCGCTCGCCCTGATCCGGGCCGCCGGTTTCGACATTGAGCGGTCGCAAAGCCATTACGCGAAGGGCGCGCCGAAATTCGCCGGTTACATGTATCGGGGCGTTGCATTCGCGTAACGACCGCAAAAGATCGCGTGAGCGAGCCCCTTCCCCTCTCGATTTTAAGTTGATTTGAACCCATCTATCCTAAAGTTGGAGCCATGACGGCGCTTGGGGCCCGTCTGCGCGTTGCGTTTCGATTTCGGTAAGGATTGCTGGTGGGCGGGCGTAGGGTAATGGCTGGTGTGGCGGCGGGCGCTTTGGCGCTTGCCGGAGGCGCGGCGTTCGCGGACAGCGCGCCCCTGCCCGATCCGTTCTCAAAATTTTCGACCGCCGATGGGGTCGTCCTTGCTGTCACCTCGGAATTTGCGCCAGCTGGCGGACGCATCCGCGTCGCGATCTATGAGAACGAGGCGAATTTTCTCGAAACCGCCCAGTCCAAGCGCGAGGCCATTGTCGGCGACGACGGCATCGCCCTGCTGACGATTTCCGATCTTGCGCCCGGCGACTACGCCTTTGTCGCCTATTTCGACAAGAACGGCGACGGAAAGCTCAATCGCAGTCTGATCGGCAAACCGAAAGAGCCCTACA
>Ga0155549_1099_pt6 | contig 20081 bp, 19 predicted proteins | sample RifCSPhighO2_12_FD_107206 | JGI IMG/M metagenome (GOLD analysis project Ga0155549, IMG submission 107206) | Alphaproteobacteria bacterium RIFCSPHIGHO2_12_FULL_63_12
ATCGCGTCGATATTGGCGCGGTAATTCACCTCGCCGGGCGGGATGACATGCCCTTCGCCATGACGCGCCAGAAAGATCGCCTCGACGCCGTTGAGTACGCCCACGGTCAGCGTGCCCGATGGCGGGCCCCAGGGCGTGTCGAGGGTGACTTTCTCGGCGCGCTCCAGCGCTGAGATCGCATAGACGCCGGAGCCGCCAATGACGCCGAGACGGCGCTTTTGCGTCATAGCTCGTCGGCGGCGAGCCCTAACGCGCCGGCGATCCGCGCCAGCACAAGCTCTTCTTGAGGTTTGATCAACTGGTCCGCGACGATCGCCTGACGCGCCGCGACCTTGATCGCGCTGACCGCTGTCTCGTCGGACTTCACCGAAGACGCCGCATTGAGGATTTCCGCCTCCGCCGCCTTCCAGTCGTCGCGCAGCAAGGCGAGAAGCCGGTTATATTCGCCCGCAAGCTCGCGCGTATCAAAGCCCCGGAAAGCGGGGTCGTTGACGACTCCGCCGAGAAAGCGCGCCTCCTCGATCGCAACGACGCGCGCATCGGCGAGCGCCACGAGAAGATAGACGCCGCACGCCGCGGTCGCCGCAGCGGAGGCTTTCGGAACGGAATCGCTCATCGGCGGTCTCCTGCGGTGATGGCTGGCGCCATCACCTATAACCGATCCCGCGCCGCGCGAAGCAAAAAAAAGCCCCGGCCGCGCCGGGGCTTTTTCCTGTCATCCGAATAACAGCCTAATGCTCGACCTTCGACCAGATCGCGCGATAGGAGAAAAAGAGGATTAGCGTCAAAATCAGGAGATAGCCCATGGTGACGACGCCAAGACTTTTTCTCTCCTCCATCTTCGGCTCTGACGCCCAGGTCAGGAACTGGACGACATCCTTCGCATATTGATCGACGGTTTCCGGCACATGTTCGTCGGCGTAATCGACGACGCCGTCGGAAAGCGGCGACGCCATCGCCAGAACGCCGCCCAGCGGAACCTCGACGCCATCGAGCGGATGGCCTTCGGCGTTGCGATATTCAGGCTTTAGCAATTGCGACATGTCGCCGGTGAAATAGGGATTGTAGTGCTGCGTCGGCGACAGCTGAACGCTCGCCGGCGCTTCTTCGTAGCCGGTCAAAAGGCTGTAGACATAATCAGGTCCGTCATGGCGGGCCTTGATGACGAGCGCGAGATTGGGCGGCAGCGCGCCGCCATTTGCCGCGCGCGCCTGTTGCGGATTGGCGAAAGGACGCGGGAATTTGTCGGACGGCAAGCCCGGGCGCTGGAACATGTCGCCGGAGTCGTCCGGACCGTCGGTGATCTGATATTCCGCCGCGATCGCTTTCACGATCGGATTGGAGCCGGGTGTCGAGCAGTCGGTTCCGGCCGGGACGCCTTCCGGGCATTTGTCGAGGTGGAAGGGACCGCCCTTGTCGCCGAGATTGCGGAACGACAATTGCTCGACCGCGTGACAGCTCGCGCAGACCGTCTTGTAAACCTGAAATCCGCGCTGGACGGATTCCTTGTCATAGGAGCCGAAAGCGCCGTTAAAGCTCCAGTCGATCGCCTTGTATTCCTCGACTTTGGCCGAGGACGCGTGCGCGGCGCCAGCGGCGGCGAAGGCGACCGATGCGGCGATCAGGGGGCGGAGGATCGTTTTCATCTGCATTTCAACTTTTCTCCGCCTATTCCGCCGCCTGCGCGATCGGCGTCGCCGTCGGCTTGTCGTGCTTCAATACTGAATCCGCGATCGATTTGGGCAGCGGCTTGGCCTTCTCGAACACGCCGAGAAGCGGCAGGATGATGAGGAAGAACGCGAAGTAATACGCGGTCGCGATCTGCGCCTGAATGACGAAGACGCCTTCCGCCGGTTGGCCGCCGAGATAGCCGAGCCATACGCAGGCGATCACAAAGAGAACGAACCAGAGCTGCGCGACCGGGCGATACCGCATCGAGCGCACTTTCGAGGTGTCGAGCCAGGGCAAAACGAACAGCACCATGATCGAGGAGAACATGGCGATGACGCCGCCGAGCTTGGAGGTGATCGGCCCGATATTGAAGGTGATCGCCCGCAAGATCGCGTAGAACGGAAGGAAATACCATTCCGGCACGATATGCGGCGGCGTCACCAGCGGGTCGGCGGGCTTGTAATTGTCCGGGTGGCCGAGACCGTTCGGGTTGAAGAACACGAAGGCGGCGAGCAGCAGCATGAAGACCGCGATCGCGAAGCCGTCTTTCACGGTGTAATATGGATGGAACGGCAGCGTGTCTTTCTTCACGTCCTTGACCTCGACGCCGGTCGGGTTGTTGTTGCCCGAGGTGTGGAACGCCCAGATGTGAATGGCGACAACGCCGAAGATCGCAAACGGCAGCAAATAATGCAGCGAGAAGAAGCGGTTCAAGGTCGCGTTGTCGACCGACGGGCCGCCGAGCAGCAAGGTCTTGATCGGTTCGCCGACGATCGGGAACGCGGTGAAGAAATTGGTGATGACGGTCGCGCCCCAGAAGGACATCTGGCCCCAGGGGAGGACATAACCCATGAACGCCGTCGCCATCATCAGCAGGAAGATGACAACGCCCAAAATCCACACCATCTCACGCGGCTCTTTGTATGAGCCGTAATAAAGGCCGCGGAACATGTGGATATAAACGGCGAGGAAGAACATCGACGCGCCGTTGGCGTGCACATAGCGCATCAGCCAGCCGTAATTCACGTCGCGCATGATGTGCTCGACGCTGTCGAAGGCGAGATTTTTTTCTGGGGTGTAGTGCATCGCCAGCACCACGCCGGTGATGATCTGAATGACGAGACAGACGGCAAGAATGGCGCCGAACGTCCACCAGTAATTCAAATTTTTCGGCGTCGGAAATTCCATGAAATCCGCCGAGAAGCGGATGATCGGCAGTCGCCTGTCGAGCCAGCGCTCGATGGCGGATCCGGGCTTGTAAGTTGATTGATGGCTCACCGGTCTTTTCTCCTAGCCGACGCGGATCGATGAATCGGTGACGAAAACATATTTCGGCACTTCGAGATTCTGCGGCGCCGGGCCCTTCCGGATGCGTCCGGAATTGTCATAGTGCGAGCCGTGGCACGGGCAGAACCAGCCGCCGTAATCGCCGCGAACTTCTCCGGGCGAGGTGCCGAGCGGCACGCAGCCAAGATGGGTGCAGACGCCGACAACAACGATATACTGAGGATTGATGACGCGGTTCTTGTCTTCGGCGTCGGCGTTCGCGGCGATATTGTCGTTGCGCGCGATCGGGTCCTTGAGATCCGAGAGCGGGGTGTCTTCGCTCGTCTCGATCTCTTCCGCCGTGCGGCGGCGGATGAAGACGGGTTTTCCCTGCCACATCACCTTGATCGCCTGCCCGACTTCAAGGCTCGACAGGTCGACTTCCTTGGTCGACAGCGCGAGGACGGAAGCGTCCGGGTTCATCTGCTGCACCAGCGGCACAACGGCTCCGGCGGCGCCGACCGCCGTCGTTGCCAGCGCCAGGATGTGAATGAAGTCGCGGCGGGTTGGTTCCGCCCCATGGCTATTGTCAGTCGCGCTCATCGCCCTCGATATTCCTTTACGCTGCGCAGCCCGATTTTTGTCAGGACCGGCCGCGAACGCCGCCGGAACTAACGGGATTTTGGGGGTTCCCTCTGACATGAGTTACACCCGAAAGTCCAGTGAGGTCCCCCGTGCGGCCTAGCGTCGCGAGGCGCGGACCGCCGACAGGAAATTGGCGGCGAAATAAGGAGTTGCGGAACGCAAATGCGCCTTGTGCTCTATCAGCCCGAGATCGCCCAGAACGCCGGCGCCGCGATCCGGGCCGCCGCCTGTTTCGGCGCCGGGATCGACCTGATCGAGCCATTTGGCTTCCCGGCGGACGCCAGGGGCCTCAAACGCGCCGCCATGGATTACGGCGCTCTCGCCCCGCCCACCCTCCATACTTCGTGGTCCGCTTTCGCCTCAAGCGAGGCCCGCCGGTCGGGCCGGCTGATCCTCCTGTCGACCAAAGCGGCAACCCCAATCTCGGACTTCGCCTTCCGGGGGGACGATCTCGTGATGATCGGGCGGGAAAGCGCCGGGGTCCCGGAAGACGTCCGCGCGGCCTGCGACCGGGCGGTGCGTATCCCCCTCGCCCCCGGCGCACGCTCGCTCAACGCTGCGGCGACCGGCGCGGTTGCGCTGGCGGAGATGCGGCGGCAGGTGGGGTGGTGAATTGAGGGATGGCGCGCGGCATCGAAATCGACGGACGTCATTCCGGGGCGACGCGGAACGCGCCGAACCCGGAATGACAGCGAACGATGAGGCGAAGGCGACATTGCGATGGGCGATATGAAATTGAAAAAAGTAACCGCCGCTGCGTGGTTCGCCGAGCTGCAATCCCGGTTGATCGCCGCCTTTGAAAAGCTCGAAGACGACGCCGGGCCGCTTTACGCCGAATGGGCGCCCGGAAGGTTTGAAAAGAAGCCGTGGAAGCGCGGGGAAACTTCCGATCAGGGCGGCGGAACGATGGCGCTGATGAAGGGCCGCGTCTTTGAAAAGGTCGGCGTTCACTTTTCTGACGTGCAAGGCGAATTCACGGAGGAATTCAGGAAGCAGATTCCCGGCGCCGAAGACGATCCGCGCTTTTGGGCCTGCGGCGTCTCCTTGATCGCCCACACGCGCAATCCGCATGCGCCGTCCGCCCACATGAACACCCGCATGATCGTGACGACCAAACAGTGGTTCGGCGGCGGCGGCGATCTGAACCCGATGCTCGATCGCTATCGCAGCGAGACCCATGAGGATGCGCGCGACTTTCACGCCGCGATGAAGGCGGCCTGCGACCCTTACGATCCCGAATGGCATCCAAAATACAAGAACTGGTGCGACGAGTATTTCTATCTGCCGCACCGCAAGGAGCCGCGCGGCGTCGGCGGCATTTTCTACGACCGGCACAATTCCGGCGACTGGGATAAGGATTTCGCCTTCACGCAGGATGTCGGCAAGGCGTTTCTCGACATCTATCCAAAACTCGTCGCGCGGCGGATGAACACGCCGTGGACGGAGGAAGACCGCGAGGAGCAATATTTCCGCCGCGGCCGTTACGCGGAATATAACCTCCTCTATGATCGCGGCACTGTCTTCGGCCTCAAGACCGGCGGCAATGTCGAGGCGATATTGTCGTCGCTGCCGCCGCTGGCGAAGTGGCCGTAAGGCGTATAACGCGCGCGCTGGCGTTGACGGCCCGTAGGCGCCAGTATGCGTCTGGAGACTTCATAAGGAGCAGAACATGCGGATCATCATGACGGCGTTGTGCGCCGGGCTTCTCGCCGGCTGCCTTCCCAAGGGCGAGGCCAATATCGTCGTCGTCGATGGCGAGGGCGTCGTGCTGGCGACACCGGAAATCTTCACCCTCGACGCAACGCTTCAGGCGAATGAATCGACGCGGGAGGCGGCGCTGGCCGACATTTCATCCTCGCTTGAACGCATCACCTCGGAGCTTCCGCGACTCGACGGCCTTCAGCGGATCGAAATCGATCCTTCCAGTGCGACGGTCGAGCCCGTGCGCGATTTCACCTGCGCTGAGCTTGCGGAATACCGGCAACGGGACGCGTGCCCGATCACCGGCTACGTCGCCAAGGTTGAGTTGAAAGCGACAGGCGCGCCCGCCGGCGTCGCCGGGAACGCCTTATCGCTGCTGACGCAGTTCGGCGCGATTGAAGTCGAGCTGAAGGGCTATTCCGTCGTCGACTATGACGCGGCGAAATCGGAAGCCGCTTCCCTCGCCATGAAAAACGCGCGCGCGAAAGCGGAAAGGCTCGCCGCCGCCGCGGGATCGAAGCTCGGCGCGCCGACACGGATTCAGTATGGCGAAGGCTTTGACCGCAGCGAAGAACCTCCACCCGCCGCGTTCGCGCCGTCCGAAGATGAAATCGTCGTGACGGGAAGCCGGATTACGCCCGCCGTCAATCTTGTCCTGACGCCGCAGCCTTTCGAAGTGCGGGAGCAAGTGACGGCCGCGTTCGCGCTGAACGGCGCCGGCTCCTGATCGTCGCGCCGGCTCAGTCGTCGGGGGGGCGCGTCGGCCAGCCTGTCTTCGCATAGAAAATCGGCGTCACGGCGCGCGTGTAGCGCAGCGCTTCCGCCGCCGCGAGATGCGACCACTCCGGGATATAATAGCCCTGCAATTCCGGGTGATCCTGCCAGGCGACGCCGACGCTGTTCGTTTGCGCGAGCAGAGGGTCCCAGAACCGTTCCCGGGGAAACCCGTTATCCTCCGCAACCGCAAACGCCCCGTCATAGGGAAGCCGCATGAACGCGACGTCGCCTCCTCGGGCCCGGATCTTGTCGATATTCGCCTTCACTTCGGCGATGACGGCGTTGATCGCCGCGTCGGGCATTTGCTTTGGCGGCTCACCGTTCGGCCCCGGCGGCGGCGCGAAGGATTTGAGCGCGATCATCCATTGCGCTTTCGCCTCGTCGCGATACGCCTCGTCGGTGACGACGCGCGCCCACAGTTTGGCGTTGCGGTCTTCTTTCATCGCTTCGAGCTTGCGCGGATCGAACAGCGGCTTCATCCCCTCGCGCAACGGCGCCGGCCAGAGATGAATCTGGCGCTTGGGCCGCGTTTGTTCGTCGATGAAGGCGAAGATTCGCTCAAGCTGATTGGACAGAATGTGATCGGCGCGCTGCGACGGCGTCTCATCCCTCTCATAGGCGAGAACGTTGGCGCGCAAACCGCCTGCGGACCGGTAGAAGACGGGTACGGTGACGCCGATAATAACCTTGCCGTGAAACGCCTCGTCATCGGCAAGGTCTTTCAGGAAAATCCTGGGGCTCGTTCCTTCGAGCGCGAGCTGCACCGGGCGGACGCCGCTGAATTCCTCCCAGAGGTCAAGATCGATGTCGAACAGAATGCGCGAAGAGCCGATAATCACCGTCGCGTCGCCGGTCGCCTTGCGCCGCGCCTGCGCCCAGAGCGCCGCAGTGTTATTGAAGTCGCCGGCGGTCATTCCCTTGCCGCGCCAGTAAACCTCCCAGCCGATCGTCAGGGCGGCGGTGAACGCCAGCGCGGCGAGCGCCAGCGCGCGCCATGAGTGCTTCGGCGTCACGCGGTCGACATGTTCGGGATCGAAAAATTGGAGCGGCTTTTTTTCGCCTGGCGGCATATTCAAGCCCCCCCGGGGAGACTATTTCGGTCGCGGTAGAGGCGTCGACCGCCTTTGGCCGCCAGCGCCTCGTCGATCACGGGAATAAGCGCGCTCGTGAAGATTTTCGCATCCGCCGCCGCAAGATGCGAATACTCCGGCAGGTTTAGCCGGGTCCATTCCGAATGATCGGCGTAATGGATGCCGATCGATCCAGTTTCGCTGATCAGCCGGTCAAAGGTTTTGCCTCTCGGCGCCGATTGTTCTTCGGTCGTCATGACCGGGCCGGAAATCGGAAAATTCACAAACACGACGTCGCCGCCCCTAGAGCGGATCTGATTTACGTCGCTCACCATTTGAGCGACGGCCTCACTGGCCAGCTGATCCGCTTTTGGCGGCCTCGATCCGTCGGTGTAATAAGCCCAGAACGCCTTGAAGACCGATGCGTAGGCAGCGTCATTTTCCGCACGGGCCCACATCATGGCGCCGCGATCCGGCCCAAGCGTAAATAGCTTCGGTACGCGGGGGAAATCCGGCCGTCCTTCCGAGCCTTTAACGCCGGCGCGGCGCGGCCAGCCCATCGTCGCCAACACGAAGCCGGCGCGCGTGTCCTCATCCAGAAACGCGATCCGCTTTTCAAGGACGTTCGCAATCGCCTGTTCGCTCCAGCCGGCCGGAGACTTCCGATGATAGGCGTCGATAAATTTTCGGGTTTCAGTTGACCGGTAGTAGAAAAAGAGATCGTTCGCGACGCCGACGATGAGTAGTCCCTTGAACGCCTCGTCAGAGGCGAGATCGGCGACAACGGCGAGCGGGCTTTCACCTTCGATCGCCAGTTGGATCGGCCTTTCGCCGGTCTCGGCCTCCCACACGTCGAGATTGATGTCGCCGAAAGCGCGGGAGGCGCCGGCGATGACGAGCGCGGCTCCTTTGGCTTTCGCCCGTTCTGCGGCCCAAAGCCCGGTCGTATTCTTGTAGTCGCCCGCGATGAACCCCTCGCCGCGCCAGTAGATTTCCCATGCGATCGTCAGCAGGATGGCGACGCCTAGCACGGCGAACGCCAGCGCCCACCATGGCTGCTGCGGCGTCCGGCGATCGACGTGTTCGGGGTCAAAGAAGGTGAGTGATTTCACCATACCTAGAACTGGAAATAGATGAAGGCGCTGTCGGACCCTTGCGTGATGACAAGCATGAACAGCATGAACGTCCAGACAAGACCGACGACGGGCGCCGGCGTTCGCTCAACGACGGCTTCGAGAGTCGTCGAGCGCATGCGCCAGTGGGCGAAGACCATGCCGGCGACGACGATCGCCGCCGGGACGATGTCGTTCCAATAGAGGACCTTCACGGCCTCCGGGGCCAGCGCGAACATCGAAGCGATGAACATGCGGGCGTCGCCAAAGCTCTGCGCGCGAAAGAAGACCCAGGTGATGTTAACGAGGAAGTAGGTCAGCAGCGCCATCGCGATGCGAAACCAGAGCGCCTTGAACCACGCGCGCTCCGGGATCGCTTCTTTCAGGAATCGCTCGACAGCGAGATAGAGGCCGTGGAGCCCGCCCCAGACGACGAAGGTCCAGCTCGCGCCATGCCAGAGCCCGCCGAGCAGCATCGTGATCATCAGATTGACGTAGGTGCGCGCCCTGCCCTTCTGATTGCCGCCGAGCGGGATGTAGAGATAGTCGCGAAGCCAGGTCGACAGCGAGATATGCCAGCGCCGCCAGAAATCGGAAAAGCCGATCGCCGCGTAGGGATACTGGAAGTTGTTCGGCAAGGCGAAGCCAAGACACAGCGCCGCGCCGATCGCCGTCGTTGAATATCCCGAAAAGTCGAAGAAAATCTGTCCCGAAAACGCGAGGACGCCGATCCACGCATCAAGCGGCGCCAGCGCGCCTTTATGGCCGAAGGCGCCGTCGGCGGCCGGCGCGAGAAAGGAATCCGCAAGCACCACTTTCTCAAAGAGGCCGATCGTCATCAGCGCGAGACCCCAGTAAAATTGCGGCGCGGTGGCGCGCTTGGGCTCTGCAAACTGCGGCACCAGCTGCGACGGCCGGACGATCGGGCCAGCGACAAGCTGCGGAAAGAACGTTACGAACAGCGCAAAATCGAGCAATGATTTCGTCGGCGCGGCGCGGCGAAGGAAGACGTCGAGCGTGTAGGCGAGCGTCTGGAAGGTGTAGAACGAAATGCCGACCGGCAGCACGATCGACCAATCCGGCGGCTTGTAAGCGACGCCGGCCGCATTCATCAGCGCGGTGAAATTCTCAAGAAGGAAGCCGCCATATTTGAAATAGCTGAGCATGCCGAGATTGCCGGCGAGCGAAATCATCAGGAACAGACGGCGGCGCGTTTCGGTTTTGGCGCCATCGATCCAGCGCGCGGCGAACCAGTCGACAACGGTCGAAAGCAGCAGCAGGAGCACGAAGGGCGGGCTCCACGCGCCATAGAAGATGAGGCTCGCGATGAGAAGATTGATCTTCTTCACGCGCCAAGGCAGCGGCGCCGCGTGCAAGGCGACGACCACGCCGAAAAAGACGACAAACGTCAACGAATTGAATAGCAGCCGCCGCTCTCCCAAGACAGCGACGCGGTTTATAATCAGCTTTTCAGTGCGCGTGAAGTCTGTAAGCTGAGAATTATCTCGACGCACCGCAACATTCGCGCCGATTTGAAAAATCGCGCCGCGAAGCAATCGTTTCCTTGGATTGTCGCAGGCGGTTGAGCGGGCGCTGGCGCATCAACCGCCGCCAATTTGACGCGACGCAACAAGCCTGAGCAAAGGCGCCGATCATATCTTCCGCACGGCGCAGGCTGACGTTACAGCCTGAACCCCGGCGTCTGTTGCGAAATCGCTTTTTCTTCCGCGTTCATGTCGGCTTCAATGTCGCCGAAAAGCGGCGTTGAAAGATAGCGCTCGCCGGTGTCGGGAAGCATGGCGAGGATGGTCGAACCCTTCGCGGCCGTTTTCGCGACTTCAAGCGCCGTCGCAAGGGTCGCGCCCGAGGAGATGCCGACGAATATCCCCTCTTTTTGCGCAAGGTCTTTGGCGCAGTTCATCGCGTCCTTGCCGGCGACTTTCATCACCTTGTCGAACAGACGCGCGTCAATCGCTTCCTGCGTGATCTGCGGGATGAAATCGGGCGTCCAGCCCTGAACCGGATGCGGCGTCCAGGCCGGGTGGCTTTCCGCCGCCGAGCCGTCCGGCTGGCGCTTTTGCGCGCCGCCGCTTGAGATCAAGGCGGCGACGTCGGGTTCGCTGACAATGATCTTCGTCTTCGGGCTTTCCTTGCGCAACACGCGTGCGACGCCGGTCAGCGTGCCGCCGGTTCCGTAGCCGGTCACCCAGTAATCGAGTCCATTTCCGAAATCCTCGACAATTTCGCGCGCGGTCGTGCGCGAGTGAATGTCGGGATTGGCCTCGTTCTCGAACTGACGCGTCATGAACCAGCCGTTCCTCACAGCAAGCTCTTTCGCTTTGGCGACCATGCCGGTGCCGCGGTCCTTCGCCGGCGTCAGCACCACCTTGGCGCCGAGGAACCGCATCAGCTTGCGCCGCTCGACCGAGAAACTTTCCGCCATGGTGATGACAAGCGGATAACCCTTCACCGCGCAGACCATCGCAAGGCCGATGCCGGTGTTGCCGCTGGTCGCCTCGACAATTGTCTGGCCGGGCTTCAACGACCCGTCGCGCTCGGCCGCTTCGATGACGCCGAGCGCCAATCGGTCCTTGACCGACCCCATGGGGTTGAATGCTTCAACCTTGACGTAAAGATTGACGCCCGGCGGCGCGAGCTTGTTGAGGCGCACGACCGGCGTGCGGCCGACCGTGCCGAGAATGCTGTCAAATCTGGCCATCTTGTTCTCCCATCCGATCGGGCTTGTCACGCGCCGCGACGCGATGGTCAACAGGCGGCGGGTTGAAGGATCCCTCTCCTGCAATCGCAAGGCTTGCGGCGGCCGCGGGCGCGGCATACTCACGAAGCATCGCGCTGACGACATCGGAGGCTTGCTTGACCCACTCGACCCACGCCTATGAACAAGATCCGCGCAATGATTCGATCCGCATCGACGTCAACGGCGCCTTATTTGCGCGTCACGAGGCGAAGGTTTCCGTCTTCGATTCAGGCTTCGTGCTCGGCGACGGCGTCTGGGAGGGGCTACGCGTTTATCCCGGCGCCGGCGGCAAGGGCGTCATCGCCTTTCTCGACCGCCATCTGAAGCGGCTGTGGGACGGCGCGAAGACGCTCGACTTCGACATGGGCCTTTCGAAAGAGGCGCTGACGAAACGGCTTTATGCCTGCCTCGACGCCAATGACGCGCATGAAGGCGTCCACATTCGCCTCATGGTCTCGCGCGGCGTCAAGTCGACGCCCTATCAGGACCCGCGCGCAACGATCACGCCGGCAACCATCGTCATCATTCCCGAATTCAAGCGGCCGCTCGCGGAAACCTCCAGCAAGGGAAAACGCCTGTTCACCGTGCATGTGCGCCGCGGCTATCCCGACGTGCAGGACCAAAAACTCAATTCCCACTCGAAGCTCAACTGCATCATGGCCTGCATCCAGGCGGCGAAAGCCGGCGCCGACGAGGCCTTGATGCTCGACCCGCACGGATTTGTCGCAACCTGCAATTCGACGCATTTCTTCATCGTCAAGGACGGCGAGATCTGGACCTCGTCGGGCGATTATTGCCTCGGCGGCATCACCCGCGGGATCGTGCTCGAAATCGCGCGGGCGAACGGCGTCGTCGCGCGCGAGAAAAATTTCTCTCTGCACGACGTCTACGGCGCGGAAGAGGCCTTCGTCACCGGAACCTTCGCGGGGCTGACGCCAGTCTCGGAAATCGACGGCCGGAAAATTTCCGACGGGCGCGGGCCGATGGTCGAACGCCTTCAGGCGCTCTACAAGAAGCGCGTCGCCGACGACATCGCGAAGGGTCGCTGACAGCACGCGAGGAAGGACGGACGAATTGCCTGACCAGACTAAAAAGTCGAACGACGACCAGCTTGAAGCGCACGCCTATCGATTGGCGGCGCTCGATCCCGATTTCCTGCTTTCAGAAAACCAGCGCGGCATCCGTTTCCTGCTGGAATATGAAAAGGCCGAGCAGGCGCTGAAGGCGTGGGGCGTTGAATCGACGGTAGTGGTCTTCGGCTCGGCGCGGATCACGGAAAACGGCAAGGGCGAACACGCCGGCTGGTACGCCAGGGCGCGCGAATTCGCCAATATCGTTTCCTTACGCGGCGGCGCGCGCGACCGCGACGTCGTCACCGACACGCGCATGAACGTGATTGCGACCGGCGGCGGCGGCGGGGTCATGGAGGCGGCCAACCGCGGGGCGCATGACGCCGGCGCGCCATCGATCGGCTTCAACATCCGCCTGCCCTTCGAACAGGAGCCCAACCCCTATTCGACGCCGGACCTGACCTTCCAATTTCACTATTTCGCCATGCGCAAGATGCACTTCGCCATGCGCGCGCGCGCGCTCATCATCTTTCCGGGGGGCTTTGGCACCTTCGACGAATGTTTCGAACTGTTGACGCTGGCGCAGACCGGCAAAGCGCCGAAAATTCCGGTTATCCTGTTCGACCGGAAATTCTGGTCGAAGGCGATCAATTTCAAGCACCTCGTCGATCACGGCGTGATTTCACCGGAAGATCTCGACCTCTTTCAATTCGCGGAAGAACCCGAAGAAGCCTGGGACATCCTTTTGAAGGCCGGTATTCTCGAAAGGCGCAAAGAGTGACCACCATCATTTCCATGTGGTCGGGCCCGCGCAACATCTCGACAACGATGATGCGCGCCTTCGGCAACCGCGCCGATACGGCGGCGATCGATGAACCATTTTACGGCTATTATCTGAAAGCGAGCGGCGCAGATCATCCGCGCCGGGCGGAAACGCTTGCGGCCTATCCAAACGATTGGGACGGCGTCATCGACTGGATCGCCCGCGCGCTTGATGGCGGCGAAGAAATCGTGTTCCTCAAACACATCGCATATCATCTTCCGGATGACGCCGATCTTTCCTTCATCGCCTCCCACCGGAATTTCCTGCTCATTCGCGATCCGCGCGCGATGGTCGCGTCGTTTTCAAACAAACATGACGACGTGACGCCGATCGTGCGCAGCTATGAAATGGCGTTGCGGATGCTTGCCTTCCTGTCGGTGCGCGGCCTGCCCTGCCCGGTCGTCGAGGCGGCCGATATTCAAAAGGCGCCCGAACCGATGCTGCGCGCGCTCTGCGCCGCGCTCGGCATTTCCTTCGACCCCGCGATGCTGTCCTGGCCCGCCGGTCCCCGGCCGGAAGACGGTCCATGGGCCCCGCACTGGTATGACGCGGTATGGGCGTCGACCGGCTTCCGGCCCCATGTGGAAAAATCCGTCAAGCTTTCCCGTGAGTTGGAGGAAGTCGCCGGGAAAGCCATGCCCGCCTATCGCCAGCTTTCCGCCCAAAAGCTTGCGCCCTGAGGCGCGATGCGCCGGCGCCACAGCCGGCGTTAATCATCACCAAAGCGCAGCAAAACGCAGTATTTGCGCTTCCGGCGTCCGCAAAGCCCTCTAGATTGCGCGCCGATTACCGGGCGCCGCTCCGCGCGCCCGCGGCGGTGTGGGCAATTTTCAAGGGAACCCAATACAATGGCTAAAAACCAATCGCTTATCCGTATCTCCTCGCAGATCGCTGCGGCGCTTTCTGGCGCCTCCGCGCTGGCCCTCGCCGCGGCGTCACCCGCCCTGGCGCAGGACGCGCCGGCGGCCCGCGACGGTCTCGACGAAATCACCGTCACGGCGCAGCGCCGTGAAGAGAACCAGCAGGAAGTGCCGATTTCGGTGACGACGATGCCGGAAGAGCGGCTCGCCGCGATCCTCGCCGGCGCCGAAGACATTCGCGCCCTCGCGACGCGCGTCCCCGGCCTTTACGCCGAATCCTCGAACGGCCGGATCGCGCCGCGCTTTTATATCCGCGGCCTCGGCAACACCGATTTCGACCTCGCCGCCTCGCAGCCGGTGTCGATCATCATGGACGACGTCGTGATGGAAAACGTCACACTGAAATCCTTCCCGCTCTTCGACATCGCCGCGGTTGAAGTCCTGCGCGGTCCGCAGGGAACCCTCTTCGGGCGCAACACCCCGGCGGGCATCGTCAAGTTCGACACGGCCAAGCCGACCGAGGAAACCGAAGGCTATCTGTCGGGCGTTTATGGCCGCCTCGGCACCGCCAAGGTTGAAGGCGCTGTCGGCGGTCCGTTGACGGACGATCTCGGCTATCGCGTGTCGGTGCTCTACCAAAGCCGCAATAAGTGGATCGACAATGGCGGCGTCATTCAGAACGGCAATGACGCCCGCGAGGATGCCTATGGCGATTTCGAAGACGTCGCCGGCCGCATTCAGCTCGCCTGGACGCCGGGCGAAGTCCTCTCGACTTTGTTGAACTTCCACGTCCGCGATCTCGACGCCACGTCGGAGCTTTTCCGCGCCAATATCTTCACGGCTGGCTCAAACGATCTGAACGGCAATTTCGACCGCGGCACGGTGTGGTATGATGGCGGCGCCGGCAACCGCCAGCACTACACGACCTATGGCGGGTCGGCGAATATCGCGCTCGATTTCGGCGGCGCGGTTTTGACCTCGATCACCGCTTATGAAACGGCGAACGGCTCAGGACGCGGCGACATCGACGGCGGCTCGGGCGCCGGCTTCCTGCCGAACGGCTCGTTCCCCGGCTTTATCCCCTTCCCGTCGGACACGCTCGACTCGGTCGACGATCTCGATCAGTTCACGCAGGAAGTTCGTCTCGCCAGCGATTATGACGGCGCTTTCAACTGGCAGACCGGCTTCTTCTATTTTGACAGCGACCTCACCATCACGACAAACCCGTTCTTCGTCGCGCCGTCGACGGTGCGTCATGACAATCAGAGCTGGGCGGTCTTCGCGCAAGGAAGTCTCGACCTGACGGACCGCATCACCTTCACGGGGGGCGTGCGTTATACGGAAGACGACAAGGACTTCACCGCGATCGCCTCGCCGGTTCCCGTCGCCGACGTTTCAGTCTCCGACGAGAAGATCAGCTGGGACGCGGCGCTCACGCTGAAAGCGACCGACGGCATCAACCTCTACGCCCGCGTCGCGCGCGGCTTCCGCGCCCCGACCATTCAGGGCCGCGACGTCGCCTTCTTCGGACAGCCGACGACGGCGACATCCGAAACCATCCAGTCCTATGAAGCCGGCGTCAAAACCGAGCTGTTTGACAACCGCATGCGCTTCAACGCGACGGCGTTCTATTACGACGCCAACGATCTGCAGTTTTCGGCGATCGGCGGCCTCGGGAACTTCAACCAGCTCGTCAACGCCGACGGCGAGGCGTGGGGCTTTGAGGCCGACATGGAATGGCTGGTGTCGGAGAACTTCCTCCTCACCGGCGGGGTCAGCTACAATGATACCGAGATCACCGAGCCCGGTCTTGCGGTCGCTCCCTGCGGCGGCGGTTGCACGGTGACCGATCCGATCGACGGTCTCGGCAACGCGATCATCGACGGCAACCCGTTCCCGCAGGCGCCGAAATGGACCTGGAACGTCACCGCCCGCGTGTCGATGCCGGTCGGCGGCGCCGGAAACGAGATGTATCTGTTCACCGACTGGGCGGGACAGGGCAAAACCAATCTCTTCCTCTATGAATCGGCCGAGTTCTTCACCAGCGGCAATGTCGAGGGCGGCGCGCGCCTCGGCTATCTCTTCAATGACGGAAAGGTCGATGTCGCTCTCTTCGCCCGCAACATTCTCGATGCGGAAAACGTCAAGGGCGCGATCGACTTCAACAACCTCACCGGCTTCGTCAACGAACCGCGCATCTGGGGCGTTTCGGCTTCGCTGAAGTTCTAAACCGATAGCATCCATCGCGAAGGAAAAGCCCCGCAGGTCGCCTGCGGGGCTTTTTCAATGCGCGGTGAGCGGGGCGGCGTATCCCTTTGATCGCCGGCGGGCTACGCTCGCTCCGGAGGCCTCGATGGCGCGACACAGTTTTTCATTGCGGGTGATTGCGGCGCGGCTCGTCACGTCGCTGATCGGGTTCGTCCTCTTCATTTACGGCCTGATCGCCGCGTTTTCGCCGCTGCCCGCCGGCGCGCCGCTGGTTATACTCGGGGTGCTGATGATCGCCGGCGCCAATCCGGCGGCACGGCCGTTTATCCGCCGCCTGCGTAAACGCTGGCGCTGGTTCGACAAGCTGGTCAGGATGGTCGGGGCGCGCGGGCCGCTGAATGTCCGGACCGTAGTGCGGGAAACCGCGCCGGACAAGAATCAGGACGCCTCATCATGATCGTCTTTCGTATCGCCGTTTCGATTTTCGCGCTGCTGCTGATCGGCTTCGGCCTGGTGGTGACGATCTCGCCGATTCCCTTCGGCTTCATCATCGTCGCCATCGGCTTTTTGCTGTTCGTTGCGGTCTCTCCCGGCGAAGTGCGTTGGCTGCGCCGGCGCTGGCGCTGGTTCGACAAAATGATGCACCGTCTTGAAAAGCGCTTGCCGGAATGGATCGCCAAAAGACTGCGGGTGTCGGATTACGATCACGCCGAAGACGAAGACGAGCCGCCCGCGCCGAAGCGTTCCCGCCGTCGGGGTTAGGGCTTCGGGCGCCTTAGCCTATTTGTGCAGATAACAACCGATGAAGCGGCGTCATTGCAGGGCGGCGCCGACGACGCCTTCGAAGACGACGCGGCCGGCCGCGAAGCGCCCGCTACGTCCCAGCAATTTCATCATCCCCCGGTCGAGGCGCGAGGCCGCGGTGCTCTTATCCGGGACAAGCCGGCCGACAAAGGCGTTAAACCACGCCGCGTCGAAACTCGCGCAGGCGTTTTCAAGATGCGCGAATTCGCGCTCGTCGATCTTGTGTTCGTCGGCGGTGATATAGGGCCTGTCATCGCCATAGATAAATTTTTTCATCGCGCCGTAGAGCGCCTTGTCGACCAGCCAGCTTTCGCGAATGTTCTTCTGCAGGAAGCTGTGGGTGTAAAGCTCATTGCCGATGATCCGGCCGCCCGGCTTCAGGACGCGGACGATTTCCGCGACCGATTTTGGAATGTCGACATGATGCAAAATATCGATGAAAAAAACGATGTCGAAACTGTGGTCCGGGAAAGACAGCGCCTCGCACGGCATGGCGCTGAACGTGACGCCCGAATAGCCGAAATCAGCGCAGCGACGCCGCGCGATATCCAGAACTTCCGGCGAAATGTCGAAGGCGGCGACGATGGCGCCGAGCCGCGCGAGGCGGATCGCGTCCTCGCCGAAACCGCAGCCCGGCACCAGCACGCGCTTATTCCTTAAATCATGCGCGAGGAGCCGGTCATAAGCGGACCAGAAAGCGTTATGCGGCCGGCGACGATCATCCTCGATGACGTCGAAATTGACGGGCTTCAACCGCTCAGTCTCTTTGCCGGCCGCGTAAGCCCGATGATAGTCGATCTCGCGCTGCTGGCGGGGCGTCAGCGTCATCGTGCTACAGCAGCATCGACGCCGGCTCTTCAATGAACTGCCGGAAGGCGGCGAGGAATTCCGCGCCGACCGCGCCGTCGACGACGCGGTGATCGCAGGTCAGCGTGACCGTCATCACGGTGCGGATGACGATCTGGCCGCCGCGCACGACCGCTCGTTCTTCGCCAGCGCCGACCGACATGATCGCGCCATGCGGCTGATTGACGATAGAGGCGAAGGACGTGATCCCGAACATGCCGAGATTTGAAACCGAGAACGTGCCGCCCTGATATTCCTCGGGCTTCAGTTTCTTGGCGCGGGCGCGCGCGGCCATGTCTTTCACCTCGGCGGAAATCTGTTTGAGCCCTTTGGTCTCCGCCTTCCAGACGATCGGCGTGATCAGCCCGCCCTCGATCGCCACCGCGACGCCGATATCGGCGTGCTTGTGCAGGAGGATCGCTTCGTCCGTGAACGTCGCATTGGCGTTCGGGACTTTTTTCAGCGCCATCGCCGACGCCTTCAAAATGAAATCATTGACGGAAAGCTTGTAGGCGCCATCCCCCTCCTTGGGAGAGGCGGCGTTGAGGGCGGCGCGCGCCTCAAGGAGTTTCGTCAGCTCGATGTCGATGTTCAGCGGGAAATGCGGCACTTCATCGTTGAACGACTGGGTCAGCCGCCGCGCGATCACCTTGCGCATGCCGTCGAGCTTGATCGCGGTGTAGCTGTCGGCCGGATAAAGGCGCGGATCGACCGACGCGGACGCGACTTTTCTCCCCTCGCCCTGCGGCGCGCGCGTCGCGGCGGCGGGCGCCGCCTCAACATCGCGCTTCACGATGCGCCCATGCGGGCCGGTGCCCTTCAGCGCTGCAAGGTCGAGCCCGGCATTTTTGGCGATACGCCGCGCCAGCGGCGAGGCATGTATGCGGCCATTTGATTTTCTTTCCTCCGCCGCTCGCGGGGGAGGCGTCGCCGCAGGCGACGGAGGGGGCGCGCCCATCGATAGAGCCCCCTCAGTCCGCTTCGCGGACAGCTCCCCCGCTGGCGGGGGAGCAGAAGACCCATTCGCCTTCGTCGCCGGCGCCTTGCCGACATCGCCGGCGCTCTCGCCGTCACCCAGAAGGATCGCGATTGTCGCGTTGACCTTCACGTTCTCGGTGCCGGCCGGAACGACAATCTTGCCGACGACGCCTTCGTCGACCGCCTCGACCTCCATCGTCGCCTTGTCGGTCTCAATCTCGGCGATGACGTCGCCGGACGAGACTTTGTCCCCCTCCTTGACCTTCCATTTGGCGAGCGTTCCCTCCTCCATGGTCGGCGACAGGGCGGGCATCAGAATCGGCGTGGGCATGGCGTTATCCGTTTTTCTTGGATGGGCGTCGGAGGATACCTAAACCACCGCTCCTCCCGGCGAAATAACCGAACACATTGATCAGAAATTCGGCCACTAACCTACTCCCGATACATCACACCCTTCACCGCCGCGATAATCTTTTCCGCGTTCGGGAGGCTGAGGACTTCGAGATTGGCCGCATAGGGTAGCGGCACGTCTTCTTGCGTGACGCGCGCGGGCGGCGCGTCGAGATAGTCGAAGGCGTGCTGCGTCACCTGCCAGCCGATTTCGGCGCCGACGCCGCAGGGAGCCCAGCCTTCCTCGACGGTGACGACGCGGTTGGTTTTCCTAACCGAGGCGAGAACCGTCTCGATATCCATCGGCCGCAGCGTGCGCAAATCGACGACTTCGGCTGAAACTCCCTCGCCTTCAAGTTTCGCCGCCGCTTCAAGCGCGAATTTGACGCCGCGCGAATAGGAAACGATCGTCACGTCCGTCCCCTCGCGCGCGATCTTCGCCTTGCCGATCGGGATCACCCAGTCGTCGACCTTCGGCACCTCCATCGTGTCGCCGTAGAGCAATTCATGCTCGAGGAAGACCACCGGATTGGGATCGCGGATCGCCGCTTTGAGGAGGCCTTTTGCATCCGCCGCCGAAAAGGGCGCGATGACGATGAGGCCCGGGATGTTCGAATACCACGCGGCGTAATCTTGCGAGTGTTGCGCGGCGACACGGGACGCCGCCGCGTTCGGCCCGCGAAAGACGATCGGCGAGGCCATCTGACCGCCCGACATGTAGCGCGTCTTCGCCGCGGAGTTGATGATGTGGTCGATCGCCTGCATGGCGAAGTTCCATGTCATGAATTCGACGATCGGTTTTAACCCCGCGAACGCCGCGCCGACGCCAAGGCCGGCGAAGCCGTATTCGGTGATCGGCGTGTCGATGACGCGATCCGGCCCGAATTCTTCGAGCAGCCCGCGCGAGACTTTATAGGCGCCCTGATATTGCGCGACTTCCTCGCCCATCAGGAAGACATCCTTGTCGCGGCGCATCTCCTCGGCCATCGCGTCGCGCAGCGCATCGCGGATGGTCATCGGAACCATCTCGACGCCGGCGGGAAGATCGGGATCGCGCGCAGCGACGGCGGCGCGCTTTTCCTCCCCCGCTTGCGGGGGAGGT
>Ga0155549_1126_pt3 | contig 20031 bp, 18 predicted proteins | sample RifCSPhighO2_12_FD_107206 | JGI IMG/M metagenome (GOLD analysis project Ga0155549, IMG submission 107206) | Alphaproteobacteria bacterium RIFCSPHIGHO2_12_FULL_63_12
AATCGATCGATGAAATACTGGATCGCCTGCGACGCGCGCCGCAAGAGGTTCCGACGTCTTCGGAAGATCTGATGAGGGCTTCTGACGCCGCGCTGAAGCGCGCCGTAAGCGCGCTGCCTTCCTGGTTTTCCGCGGTTCCGACGTCTGGAATTTCGGTCCGCGCGATGCCGGAGCACATGCAGTCTTCTTTTCCGGCAGGGTTTTATCAGCCGCCGTCGGGCGCCGGCCTCGACGGGACCTATGTCATCAATCCCTCCAGACCGTCTGACCGCCGCCTCATGGCCGAAGCGATCGCCTTTCATGAAGGCGTTCCGGGCCATCATCTGTTTTTCGCCTGGCCGCGCGAGTCGAATGTCGGCGACTTTAATTCCGGCATTGTCGAGGGCTGGGCGATTTATGCTGAAACGCTCGCGGATGAAATGGGACTCTACGCGACGCCGCTCGATCGCGAGGGCATGCTGGCAAAACATTTATGGGCGGCCAGCCGGCTGATTATCGAACCGCGCCTTCATTCCGGGCGATGGACGCGCGGGCAGGCGATTGACTTCATGAGGGAAACCACCGCGCTGCCGATTGAAGAGATTGAAATCGAGATCGATCGCTATCTCGCCATGCCGGGCCAATCGCTCGCTTATATGCTCGGCGCGGAGACGATTCTCGCGGCGCGCGCGCGTGCAAAAGCTGCGTTCGGCGACGATTTCGACATCAGGAAGTTCCATGACGTCATTCTGGAGCCGGGACTGAGGCCGCTGCCGGCTCTTGTCGCCGCCGTCGACGACTGGATCGCCGAAGGCGCGCGACAAGGTGACGACGGGTCGTTATAGTCTGATCGACGCCGGAGCCTGGAGTTCGCTGATGGCACAGACGCGACGAGCAATCCTGAAAACCGGCGCCGCTGGCGTGGTCATTCTCGGGTCCGGCGCCGCTGCATGGTCGCTGACGCGCGCGCCGGTCGAGGCGCGCGAGCCGTGGTCGAAGGCGGGGACAAGTTTTGGCGACGCGCGTCTCGACGCACTTTCTTATGCGATCCTCGCGCCGAACCCGCACAACATGCAGCCGTGGCGCATTCGCCTCGACGACGACGCGCTGACGGTTTTTTGCGACCTGGCGCGTCTGCTGCCGCAGACCGATCCGCCCAATCGTCAGATCACCATCGGCTTTGGATGTTTTCTCGAACTCCTGCGGCAGGCGGCGGCGAACAAGGGAATTCGCACCGAGACGACGGCGTTTCCCGAAGGCGAGCCGCAACCGATTCTCGACGGGCGGCCGATTGCGGTGGTGCGGTTCGTTAAAGATGCTGAAGCATCGCCCGATCCGCTTTTCGCGGCGACGATCGCGCGGCGGACAAATCGCCGCCCTTTCAGCGAACGGGCCGTGGGCCCGTCCGCGCTCGACCGGATTATCGGGGCGAGCGTCAACGGCGTCGTCGCCGCCGGAACGACGGATAACGGGCGCGTCGCCGAATTGCGCCAGATGGCGAAGGACGCGTGGGAAATCGAATGGGCGCTCGACCGCACGCGCCGGGAATCGATCAACGTCACCCGCATCGGCAAAAGGGAAATCGAGGCGAAACCCTTTGGCCTGTCGCTTGATGGGCCGATGATCGAGGCGATCGCGGCGGCGGGTATGATGACCCCCGAGAATATGGATATTCCGGAAAAAGCCGCTTACGAACAATCGATCGCTTTTTACAACAGGGCGGTTGAAACCGCGTCAGCGTTCCTTTGGACATCGACCGCGGAAAACCGCCGGACCGATCAGCTCGCCGCCGGCGCCGCCTGGGTCCGGATGCAGCAGGCGGCGACGCTTGAAGGCCTCGCGTTCCATCCGCTCAGTCAGGCGCTGCAGGAGTTTCCGGAAATGGCCCCTGCTTACGATCGCGCCCACGAATTGCTGGCGCATCAGCAAGGCGCAACCGTGCAGATGCTGGCGCGCCTCGGATACGCCGATGCGCCGCCGCCCGCGCCGAGAGAAGCGCTGATTTCGAAGATCGACGCCGCATGACGCGCGACGCGTCGACGATCAACTGGCCGGAGCGTTTTCATCCGGCGCGCGCGCCAGTGCATGTGCGCAACGATCTCGATATGGCGGCGCACCCGGAAAAAGTCTGGGCCGCCCTGATCGATGCGGCGCGATGGCCCGAATGGTATCCGAACGCCTCCAATGTCCGGATACTTTCCGGCGGCCGCGAGTTGGCGCCGGGCGCGCGCTTTCGCTGGACGACTTTTGGCGCGACCATCGTTTCGGAAGTGGCGGAATTCGCGCCATACGAGCGCATTGCGTGGATGGGAACCGCCTTCGGCATCGACGTCTATCACGCCTGGCTGATCCTGCCTTCAGCGCGCGGCGCGCATGTCGTCACCGAAGAAACCCAATATGGCGCGCTGGCGCGCCTCGCCGCGGCGCTCCTTCCCGGCCGCATGGAAAAATTCCACCAGATCTGGCTCGAAAATCTCGAAGCCCGCGCGGGCGGCGTGTAGCGCGGCGCGTCGACTCTCGTGACTCTTCGTAGTGCGAATTTTCACGGGGTAAAGCGCTCATCCAACTCTCATCGATTGGATGGTCGCTCAAAGATCTTGTTTTCGTGCCACCAGAAAATCTGATTATTTTAGGCAATATTTTTTCGGACAGTCGCGTTAATATTTGAACGAAACTTTTTTATTGGGGGGAAGTTATGCGTTTTCTTGGAATTGCGGCGGCTGTTTCAGCGCTCTGCGGGTCTGCCCAAGCAGCAATCGTTACTTACGATTTGACTTTCCATGACCAGTTCGGCGCGGTGGTGGGGTCCGGCGTCATGACCTTCGACCCGGTGGTCAAAGAGGATATTTGGCTCGATACCGAGGGAGGTACGGCTAACGGGTTTCCCTCTGGCTTCGGGCGGTGCCAACCGGGAGACCCGTTCTGCGAGAACCTCGTCACTTGGACGCCCGTCAACGTCCTATTTGATATTTACCACCTTCAAGGACTCGGCGGAGGGGATTCATACCTTGAGGGGGGTATCGGCCGCGTTTCAAAGCACGAAATCGGCCTGATCCCGGATGTATGGGAGGTTTTCAACGACAATCGGGGCAGTGTCTTCCTGATTTATCTGACGAATGGGCTCCCTAGCGGGTGGTTCGCCGACGAGTTTTGCTTCATTGATCCGGTCGATTGCAGTGTGTACGATTTTGGCGGAATTGACGCGACCCTGCGCGAGGTGCCACTTCCGGCTGCCGCATGGCTGTTTTTGGCGGGAATCAGCGGTTTAGGTCTATATCGACGATCAACTGGCAATCCCACTCGTCTTTCCTGAGTTGGAATTCCTTCGGGGGATTGTATTGCCGGACCACCCAAAAGGCCGCCGTCGCCTTGATGAATACCTTGACCATGATCGGGGTGTTATGCCCGGTGTCGGATCGACGGATGAACACCGCCTCCTGACCTAGGCCGGGTTTGCGGTGCGGGTGGATCCAGACCATTTCGCCGGGGTTGATCCTTGGCTCCATCGAATCGCCGACGACGTAAAAGCCGTAGAGGCCCTTCACGCTGTCCCACCTTTGGGGAGGAGCCCGCCATTCGACGACCTCGCCGGGCGCCAGGATTTGCTCGCCATCGACTGTATGAACGCTTGAATAGATCGGCCGCAGATCATCGGATTTGGGTCTCGCGGCGCTGATAACGGGGTTTGCATTTGGAGGAGGCTCAAACGCGCTTCCGCGACCATTTATGGCGCCGCCGAATTCAAGCCACTCCGGCGTAACATTCAGCGCCATCGCCAAATCTTTAATTGTCTCACGTCGCGGGGCGTTGATCCCGGATTCCCAATTGCCGACCGCCGACTGCGATAGCCCGACGATTTCGGCCAGCGCCTCCTGGGAGATTTTCAGCGCCTTGCGCGCCGACTTTATTCTGTCGCCAATTTCCATGTTCAGTTAATCTGGGTTAGCTCTTAACAGAAATTTCGCGATATTATGGCTGATATAATCCGTATGACCAATATTACTCATCACCATATATTATATTCGTGGTGAACCGCCAATAAAGCGAATAACACAACAATTTGGATCGCGAGCGCACCTCGAACGCATCGACATCACTTGGCGCGATTTCGTTCCGGGAAATCAAATATCTGAGGGGCGCGCGCGCCCGTAACGCCGTATTGCGGCGATATCTCGATTGTTGGGTCTTTTGCGGGTTTCACAAAAAACCCCGCCCCTTTCAAGAGGCACGCCCTATTTGCAGATCGCCTTATCCGGCGCGGTGTCAGGGGTTTTCAATTCATGCGCCAGCGAGCGGATTTTTTTGGCGTAGGATTTGTACGCTTCGCGCTTCCACGCCGGGAGATTGTCGCCGCCGAGCGAGGCGATCATCGCGGTTTCGGATTGGGTCAACGCGCCGACCGCTTTTTCGGCGTTCGCCGGAAAGCCCCAGCCGTTCCGATACATCAGCGCGACGTGGTAGAGCGAAACCGGATCGCTCTTCAGCGCGGCGCGGCAAATCGTTTCGCGCGCCTCGGCGTTGGTCAGCGTCGGCGACGGCGCGCCGCCTTCGCGCGCGCGCATGCGCGCCACCGCTTCTCTCGTCGTCGGGCCGTAATCATTGTCAGGTCCGTTGACGAAGCTGACATAGCCGAGCGATTCGAGCGCGAATTGCAGCGCCAGCGTCAGCGACGGCTCATTGGCGAAGGCGGCTTCGGCGATTCCCGTTCCGTCGCGCGGCGCGGGCAGCGAGAAGTTCGCAAGCTGCTCCAGCGAGGTTTCTTCTTCGAGGCGGCTCACTTTCTGTTCAAGCGCCGCGATACGCCGCGGATCGGTGCGCAAAAGGCGCTCTTTTTCGAGCGCCGCGACGCGCCGGTCGGCGCCGGAGAGTTTTTTCGTCTTCTCCATGGCGATTTTCGGAAGATCGTAATCTTCGCTGTCGGCGGCGGCGTATACGCCGGCGACATCCGATCCGCGCCAGGATTCGGACGCCGCGCTCCACGCCGCGGCCTCGAATTCGGGCGACGCACCGAACGCCTCACATGAGGTCAGCTCCGCCAGTTTCAGCAAGCCGGTCGGGCCCATGCGAGACAATTGTTCGGCGAGTTCACCGCGCGCCTTTGCAAGATCGATCGCCGAGGCGCTGGCGACAAGGCGCTGATGCCGTTCGGCAAGGAGCGCATTCTGCTCCTTGCGATATTCGAGGAAATCGCGTTCGCGCCAGTTGAGTTTTTCATTTTTCGCCAAACCGCCAAAGCGGCGGAAGGAAATGCTCGCGTCCTCTTTCAATTTCCGGAGGCGCGCGTCGCGGCGGTCATGCGCCGCGCTCGGCTGCGATTCGCAAAGGGCGATCGTCGTCCAGCGGATCGCATAGGTGCGCTCCGCCGGCGTCATCTCCTCGACATCGGCGTTCATCGGATAGGCGCATTGCGAGATCGACATCTGCGCATGCGGGTCGCCGCCGAGCGCCGCCCATTCAAGAAGAAGATGGTCTTCCAGCGCATATTGCGCGGCGCAGGCGCGCTCCTCGCCCGCCGTCGCTGTCCCCAACATCGCCCCGAACGCAGCTAAAGCCCCAAACGCAATCCGCTTCACAATCCGCCCCTCATACGTCCCCAAGGTCCCCCGGCGGCCGATCGTGGCGCGCCGGTCAGGGAGTTTAGGGGCTCTGATACCGCCCGCCAATGAAATTTTATTGACGAAAAAGGCGGAAATCGGCGGTTTTGTGCAGGTGCGAAGGCGAGGGTTACACGTCCAGTTCCGCCGTCAGCGCATTTTCCTGAATGAAGTCGCGGCGCGGTTCGACGATTTCACCCATCAATTTCGAGAAGATGTCGTCGGCGGCGTCGGCCTCCTTGACCCGCACCTGCAGAAGGACGCGGGCGGAAGGATCGAGCGTCGTCTCCCAGAGCTGGATCGGGTTCATCTCGCCAAGGCCCTTGTAGCGCTGGATCGCTATGCCTTTTTCGCCGGCGGCTCTGGCGGCGCGAAGGAGGCTGTTGGGTCCGGTCACGCTGGCGCGCTGGTCCTTGCGCACCCATTGCGCGGGCCTCGCGAAGATTTCCGCGAGGTCATTCATCATCTCCTGCGTCCGTCGCGCGTCGCCCGAGACCAGCACGTCGCGCGGCAGGAGGTGGCGCTCAAGAACGCCGCGCAGCTCACGCTCGAAGACATAACCGCCCTCGCCATCGATCGCGCCTTTCCAGCCGCGCTCGAATTCATCGGCGACGAGATCGAGCCGCGCCGCCGTCCGATCCGCCAGCGCCTGCGCCTCGCCCGCGTCCGCCGGCGCTTCATGCAGCGCGCGCGCGAGCGCCGCCTGGACGATGATCATTGTGGAAAAGCGCGCCGGAAACTCATCGATCGTTTCGCGAACTTTGCGCGCCCGCGCGATGATATCCGCAAGATCGGCGCCCATGATCGTCTCGCCGCCGGCGAGCACCAGCTGCGCCTCGCTCGCGCCTTCCGTATAAAGATAATCCTCAAGCTCGCCGTCGTCGAGCACATATTGCTCCGACTTGCCGCGCGTGATCTTGTAGAGCGGCGGCTGCGCGATATAGAGACAGCCGCGATTAATGATCTCCGGCATCTGCCGGAAGAAGAACGTCAACAGAAGCGTCCTGATATGCGCGCCGTCGACGTCGGCGTCCGTCATGATGACGATCTTGTGGTATCTGAGCTTGTCGGCGTTGAAATCGTCCCGGCCGATGCCGGTTCCGAGCGCCGTGATAAGCGTGCCGATTTCCTGGCTGCCGAGCATCTTGTCGAACCGCGCCCGCTCGACATTGAGGATCTTGCCGCGCAACGGCAAAACCGCCTGATTTTCGCGGTTTCGCGCCTGTTTCGCCGAGCCTCCGGCCGAGTCGCCCTCGACGATGAAAAGCTCCGATTTCGCCGGATCGCGCTCCTGGCAGTCGGCGAGCTTGCCAGGCAGCGAGGAGACATCGAGCGCGGATTTCCGGCGCGTCAGCTCGCGCGCCTTTCGCGCCGCCTCGCGCGCCATCGCCGCCTCGACGATTTTCTGGACGACCTTGCGCGCTTCGCCGGGATTTTCCTCGAACCACTGCCCAAGCTTCTCGGCGACGACTCCTTCGACGACCGGGCGAACCTCGGACGAGACGAGCTTGTCTTTTGTCTGCGAGGAGAATTTCGGATCGGGAACCTTCACCGACAGGACGCAGGTCAGCCCCTCACGCGCGTCGTCCCCGGTGAGGCCGATCTTTTCTTTTTTCGCGATGCCGGATTCAGCGGCGTAGTTGTTGATGATACGCGTCAGCGCGGCGCGGTAACCGGCAAGGTGCGTGCCGCCGTCGCGTTGCGGGATATTATTGGTGAAGCAGAGAACTTTCTCGTGGTAGGAATCGTTCCACCACATCGCCGCTTCGACCGTGACGCCGTCGCGCTCCGCGGTGAAGGAAATCGGTTCGTCGATCAGCGGCGTCTTCGACTTGTCGAGATAGCGCGCATAGGCGATGAGGCCGCCTTCGTAATAGAGTTTTTCTTCCCGCACCTCGACATGGCGCGCGTCGCGCAGGCGGATCGACACGCCGGAATTGAGGAAGGCGAGTTCGCGCAGGCGATGTTCAAGCGTATCGAAATCGAATTCGACGCCGGTGAAGATCGTGTTGGACGGCAGGAATGTCACTTCGGTGCCGCTCGTCGCCGAGTCGCCGACGAGCTTCAACGGTTCGACCGGAACGCCCATGCGAAACCGCATGTAGTGTTCCTTGCCGCTGCGCTTGATCCGCAGGTCCAGCCATTCCGACAGCGCGTTGACGACGGAAACACCGACGCCGTGCAGGCCGCCGGACACTTTATAGGAATTCTGGTCGAATTTCCCGCCGGCGTGGAGCTGCGTCATAATCACTTCCGCCGCCGAGACGCCTTCGGTCGGGTGAATGTCGGTCGGAATGCCGCGGCCATTGTCCCGGACCGTCACCGAACCGTTTTCATTCAGAACAACCTCGATGTCGTCGCAAAAGCCGGCGAGCGATTCATCGATCGCATTATCGACGACTTCGTAGACCATATGGTGAAGGCCAGATCCGTCGTCGGTGTCGCCGATATACATGCCGGGGCGCTTCCTGACTGCGTCGAGGCCCTTGAGGACCTTGATCGAGTCGGCGCCATAGGCCTTGGAGCCTTCGAGTTTCGCGGCGTTGTTCGCCATGTCATCTAATTCCTGAGGTTAAAAATAATTCGGCGACGCCGCCGCCCTTTACTTCGAACGACTGGGCGCGAGAGCCCCAGGCGTCGAAGAGAGCGGCGTCGGTGCCGGTCATGAAACATTGAAAACCGAGATCATCGAGAAGATCGAACAGCGCCGCGCGGCGCGCTTCGTCGAGATGCGCGGCGATTTCGTCGAGGAGGAGCACCAGCGGCGCGCCGCCGGGTTTAAGCGACAGCGCCCGGGCGTTGGCGAGAACAAGACCGATCAGCAGGGCTTTTTGCTCGCCGGTCGAGCAGAGCCGCGCGGGCCGTCCCTTGGCGCGGTGAGTGACGAGTAGATCGCTGCGGTGCGGACCGGCGAGCGCGCGCCCGGCGTCGGCGTCGACGCGGCGGCTCAATCTCAGCCTTGCCGCGAAATCCTCTTCGACCTCGGCCGCCGGCTGATAGGCGAGCGCCGCCTCGATGTCGCCTTCCAGCGCGATGTCGGCGGCCGGAAACGCGGCGTCGTCGTCTTCGACAGCGGCGGCGACTAGCGCACCCGCCATGTCGCGCCGCGCCGCCGCGAGCGCGACGCCGTTTTCCGCCATCTGCATCTCGAGCGCGCAGAGCCAGGCGTCGTCCCGGCTTTTCTCTTCGAGCAGCCGCTGGCGCTGCCGCATCGCGGTTTCATAATCGGCCGAGACCCGCGCGATCGCCGGATCGAGCGCCATCGCCATGCGGTCGAGAAACCGTCGGCGTTCGCCGGCGCCTTCGACGAACAAGCGATCTTGCGCCGGGGTCAGCCAGACGAGGCGCAGGCAATCGGCGAATGACGACGGGCCGGACGCCGCCGCGCCGTCGATGCGGCAGACGCGCCGGTCGATCTCGCCGTCGCCCGATCCGACGCCAAGGGCGCGCTCGTCGCCGCCGGTTTGCAGCCGCGCCGACACCGCCCAGCCGCCGGCGCCGCCGATGCGCGGCAATTCGTCAAGGCGGGCGTGGCGCACCCCGCGTCCCGGCCCGAGCAGCGAAATCGCTTCCAATATGTTGGTCTTGCCGGCGCCATTGGGCCCGGACAGCGCGACGGGACGCCCGTCGAATTCAAGATCGATGCGCTCATACGAGCGAAAATCCGTCAGCATCAGCCGGCGAAACCGCGCGCGGGCGCGCGAGGCGGCCTGCGGCCACGCCTCGTCGTCATCCACTCTGCGGATCGCCGTATCGTTCAGCATGTCGTCCCGTATCTCAGACGCGCAGCGGCATCAGCACGTAAAGAGCGCGCGGATCGTCTTCGTCAGCGACAATGCTCGGGCTCGCGGGATCCGCGAGCCGGAATGACATTGTCGATCCTTCAATCTGTCCCGCGATATCGAGGAGATAGCGCGCATTGAACCCGATCTCGATCGCATCGCCGCTATAGTCGACTGACAATTCCTCAAGCGCGCTGCCCGCTTCCGGGTTATTCACAGTGAGACGCAACCGGTCGTTCTCGATCGCCATCTTGATCGAGCGCGTGCGGTCGGCGGAAATCGTCGCGACGCGATCGACGGCCTGCGCGAAATCCTTGGTCTCGACGCGCAGCATGTTGGAGTTGTTTTTCGGAATGACCCTCTCGTAATCCGGAAAGGTTCCGTCGATCAGCTTCGACGTGAGGTGCCCGGCGCCGAATCCGAAGCGGATTTTCGTCTCGGAAACGGCGATATCGACCGTTTCCTCGGCATCGGCCAGAAGCCTCCCGATCTCCGCCACGGCTTTTCGCGGAACGATGACGCCCGGCATCTTGTCGGCGCCGGACGGCAGCGGCGCTTCGAGGCGCGCAAGGCGGTGGCCGTCAGTCGCGGCCGCGCGCAACAGCTTGTGCGAGCCGTCATTGACCGCGTGAAGATAAACGCCGTTCAGATAATAGCGCGTCTCTTCCTGCGACATGGCAAAGCGCGCCTTGTCAAAAAGCCGCGCGAGATCTTGCGTTGACACCGTGAAGCGCACGCCGAGATCATTCGTAGTAAGAGTCGGGAAATCTTCCTCGGGCAGAACCGCGAGCGCAAATTGCGACCGCCCGGCCGAGACCTGCAACCGGCCTTCGTCCTGAACGAGATCGAGACGAACCTGCGCGCCTTCGGGGAGGCGACGCACGATCTCGTAAAGGGTCAGCGCGGAAACTGTCGTCGACCCCTTGCGCGCGACATCGGCCGGCGCCGATTCCGAAATTTCAATATCGAGATCGGTCGCCGTCAAGGTGAGCGCGCCGCCATCGGCCTGCATCAGCACATTTGAGAGGATCGGAATCGTGTTGCGCCGTTCGACGACGCTCTGCACATGGCCCAATGCCTTGACGAGGGTCGACCGTTCGATCGTGACTTTCATGCTTTCCGCGCTCTTCCCAATGACGCCGACAAAGACCGATCAGGACGCCGCAGGGGCGTACTCTCCGACTTCGCCGGATGCGTGAAACGGGCGTTTCGGGGAGTCCTGGCTGAACGCGCCGGGGCCCTCAAATCCGCCCGCAGAATCGAGCGACATTTATAGGCCGAAACCGCCGCCCAACGCCAGCGAAAGCCGCCTTTCGGCAGCCCCGAATTTCACCGGCGCGGGGCGTTTCAAGCCCTTGATTTGACGAGGTCTTGCGCGTCGAATTCGGCGCCGATCGCGACCTTGATCGCATCGACGCCCGCCTTGAAGGCCTTGTCGCGAACGATCAGCGCTTCGGCGCGGTCCTGCGACGACATCGCGGTCGTATGATCGCGGCCGAGAATGCGCGCGATGCGCGGATAGCTTTCCGCCAGAACCGTCCGCGACACATAGACGAACGCATGTCGCGCCCGGGCGATCCGCTGCGGCTGGGCCTTGCCGCGGATTTCTTCCTGGGTGATGCCGAAAGCGACCGCCGCAGCAGCGAGAGCTTCGTCGAGGGTCGCCTTGCGACGGCCGTCGCCGAGCCGCGCCTGAAGCGCCGCCATCGCCTCGCCCGGACCGACCTCGCCGGCGTGATCCTTGTAAACGAGGGCGAGCTGCTTGAACGCGCCGATGCATTCGCGCATCGACGAGGAAAAAATCCGCGCGACGAGGTCGAGCGCCTCATCGGTGACGACGCCGCGCATGTCAGCCGCCTCGCGGTGCTTGGCGAGCACTTCCCGGCGCAGCTTTTCGCCGCCGGGCGCGATGCGCACCGCAAGCCCGCCGGCGAGGCGGTCTGCGAGACGCTCGTTAACGCCCGCCTTGGCAAGCGCCGACGGCGCCAGTTCGCCGGCGACGATGAGCTGGCGCCCGGCGCTGACGATCGCGTTGACGAGGTTGAGAACTTCATCAAGGGTGCGCCGCTTGCCCGCCAACAGATGAATATCGTCAATCATCACCAGATCGTTGGCGAGAAAATCGCGCTGCAGGTTCATCGTCGAATTCGACAACAACGCGCCGACGCAGCCGCTCTGAATATTGTTGTGCGTCAGATACGCGCAGCGGCCGCCCGGATACCGGCGCATCCATTCATTGCCGCAAGCCTGCAGGAGGTGCGACTTGCCGACGCCCGACGGACCGAACACATAGAAAATGTCGCGCGGGGCATCTTCGACGAAAATCTGGCGCGCGGCGGCGAACGCGACGCCGTTGGTGTCGTCGACCGCGAGCGCATCGAATGTCAGCCGGCTGTCGAGCGGCGTGGCGATCTCCTCGATCGTCGGCGCCCAGCGGTCCTGACGGGCGGCGGCGCGCCCGTTCGCCGACGCCGCCGCCGCGCCAAGGCCGATGCGGACGGGCTTGGCGTCAGGGCCGTTATTCGGCGACGGCGCCATTGCCGACACCTTGGCGGCGCTGGCGCTCAACGCGTCGCGTTTGATGAAATGCAGGCGGCGGATCGGATAAATATCCTCGCTCCAGGCGCGCAAAAGGCCGAGCTTGAACTGCTGGTCGAGGCGATCGCGGCGCAAATCGGATTCTGTCGACAGAGTCACCGCATCTTCGCGCACGTCATCGAGAAGCAGGTCAGAAAACCAGGATCGATAAATCGCTTGCCCGTACCGCTTGACCAATGTCTCTCTGAATAGCGCAAAGTTTTCCTGCGCCGAATTGGCGTTGTTGATCGACATCTCCGAGAGCCCCAAATCTTATTCGTTCCGCCCAAAGCCGATGCGCGCGCTAACCGCCGTTGCGGGCGCATGACTCACGATCAAATGGCCGCCTGAATGTCGGGCGGCCCGTAATGGTTCAGGAAGTTATGGCTGCAAACACCAAATTAAGCGCAGTCGCAACATGAGCAGATCCGCCAACTAATTGTACAATGCAATCAGCGTAAGACTGGCGCATCTGCAGCCCCTCATTCCTTGAGCGCCGAAGCGCCGGGTTTCCAGCAACCCCGCGCGAGATCAGCGGGGAACAGCGAAATCGTAACTCACACTGAACCGACAGGGCGGGAAAAATTAAATTCGTCCGTGTCCGTCGTAATTGTCAATTGATCGTAACCAAGCGATTCGCACGTGTAAATAGTTTTGGCGCCGATTCTCTTCTCTTTTTTGGGACGTCGGCGCATTGACATTCAACACATCGCGACAAAACAAAAACTTAGATGAAAACGCAGATGAACATGGGGGAAAATTCACTCGATGCGCACGGCGCGCATCTCGCAAAATGTGCGCTCGCATCGATTAAAACGCAATGGCGGCGGGCGCAAAAAATTCGCCCCGCGCGCCGTAAGCGTGCGGGGCGTGAAACCCGATGCTAACTTCAAGGAGTTAGGCGGAAATCGCTTTGATGCGCGCGGCGAGGCGCGAGATTTTCCGCGAAACCGTCGACTTGTGCGCGACGCCCTTGGTCACCGAGCGATGAAGCTCGGGCTGAGCCGCGCGCAGCGCGGCGGCGGCGGCGGCCTTGTCGCCAGCGGCGATCGCCTCTTCGACCTTGCGCACAAACGAACGGACGCGCGAGCGGCGCGCCTTGTTCACCGCAGTGCGCTTTTCGATCTTGCGCACCATTTTCTTCGCGGACGACGTATTCGCCATAAATCCTGCTTCCGGTCGGCGGCGTAAACCGCCAAAATCATTGATTAATTCGCCGCCCGGTGTAGTCGGGCCGCGAGCGAGGCGTGGCTTATAGCCACGAGGATCAGGCCCGTCAACGACCGTCAAACGCCGCCAATATGCGGCCTTTCGGGCGCTCAGCGCTGGCAGGCGGCGCAGTAAAACGTCGATCGCCCGGACTGCACGAGGCGGCGGATCGGCGATCCGCAGCGAGGACAAGGCTCAAGGTCGCGGCCATAGACCTGAAACCGATCCTGAAAAATACCAGGCGCGCCGTCGGCGGCAGCGAAATCGCGCAAGGTCGATCCGCCCGCCTCGATCGCTTCGGCGAGGACCTCCCGAATGGTCCGGCACAACTGCGCGGTTTTTGCGGGGGAGAGGTTACGGGCTTGACGGCGCGGGGAAATTTTCGAGCGGAACAGCGCCTCGCAAACATAAATATTGCCGAGTCCGGCGACCACGCCCTGATCGAGAAGCGCCGCCTTGATCGGCGCCGACCGCCCTGAAAGCCCCGCCCCGAGGGCCTCGGGAGTGAAATCGGGGCTCATCGGCTCAGGGCCCATCCCGGCGAAATGCCGCGATTTGTCGAGGCTGCCGGTCGGTTCGATATCCATGAACCCGAACCGCCGCGGGTCGTTGTAATCGATCCGGCATTGGCCGCTCGGCCGCCGCATCAGGAAAGAAACATGATCGTGGGCGGGATCGACCGACCCCGCATTATAAAAATCGCCGGGGCGCGAGGTTCCCGCGGCGGCCCGGACCGTGAACCGCCCGGTCATGCCTAGATGCGAGATCAGGCTTTCGCCGGAGGAAAGATCGGCGATCAGATACTTTCCCCGCCGCCTGAGCGCTTTAACCTCGTTTCCCTGAAGCCGGCGCCGGAAATCCGTCGGCAGCGGAAATCTGAGGTCGCTCCGCCGCATTTCAACCGAGGCGAAAACTGCTCCTTCCATCACGGGCGCAAGTCCCCGCCGGACAGTCTCTACTTCAGGAAGTTCGGGCATGGCCGGGTCGCGCGTTCAAATCTCAAAAGGAGGCATTTCAATCGCTTGGGGCCGCAGCTAGGGTAGTTCAAGGGGCTGAACCCGTGGGCGACAAGAAATACAAGGCTTTCATCAGCTATAGCCATGCCGATGAGGCGTGGGCCGGCTGGCTGCAGCGCGCGCTGGAGCGGTTCCGCGCGCCGGGAAAACTCGCCGCGGCGCTGAAAGCGAAGGGAGCTCCGGCGCGGCTGTCGCCGGTTTTCCGCGACCGGGAGGATTTTCCGGTTGCCGGAAACCTCAACGCAGCCATTCAGGCCGCGCTCGCCGCCAGCGAATTTCAGATTGTCCTTTGTTCGCCAAGGTCGGCGCGGTCGACATGGGTCAATGAAGAGATAAAACTTTTCCACAAGCTGCATGGCCCGGGCCGGGTGTTCGCGCTCATCATCGGCGGCGAACCCAATGCGTCGGCGATCCCCGGCCGCGAAGAGGAAGAGTGTTTCCCCCCTGCCCTGCGCTTTGTTCTGGGTGCCGACGGCGAGCCGACCGAAGCGCCCGCCGAGCCGCTCGCCGCCGACGCGCGCAAGACCGGCGACGGAAAGCGGTATGCGCTTTTGAAGGTCGCCGCCGGCATGCTCGGCGTCGGCCTCGACGAGCTGGTGCGTCGCGACGCCGCGCGCCGCGCGCGCCAGGCATGGACGGTCGCCGGCGCCTCCGTGACGGGAATGGCCGCGACCCTCGCCCTTTCTCTGTTCGCCGTCGCCAAGAGCAATGAAGCGACATTGATGCGGGGGAAAGCGGAAGATCTGATCGAATTCATGCTGACCGATTTGAACGACAAGCTGGAACCGGTCGGACGTCTCGATATTCTTGAAGCCGTTGTCGCGCGTGCGATGGACTATTACGCGGATCAGGACCTTAAATCGCTCGATGACGACGCGCTGGCGCGGCGCGCGAAAGCGATGATGCAGCTTGGCACCATCGAATCCCGGCGGAACAATTTAAACGCAGCGCAAAACGCAATCGATGCGGCGGAAGCGGCTACCGGCGAACTGCTGCGGCGCTCGCCCCGCGATCCTGACCGGATTTTCGACCACGCCCAAAACGTCTTTTATTCGGGCGAAGCCGCGCTGAATCGGTATGACCGGCAAAAAGCGGCGGCGAAATTCGACGAATATCTTCGCCTCGCGCGTCTGCTTATGAAAGTCGACGGCGACAACCCGCGGTCGCGGCTGGAGCTTGCCTACGCGACCAGCAATATCGGCAGCGTCAAATTCGAGGATGGCTTTTACGACGAGGCGATCCCCTATTTCAGGGAATCGATCGCCGCGCGAAAGGCGTTACTCGAGGCCAGCCCGGACGATCAAAAACTCCTTCTCGCCTATGCTTACGCCATTTCCTGGGAAGCGCTTGTCGAACTCGAGCGCGGTCATTACAGGGCCGCCGCGGACTTGTTCCGCCGGCAATTAGCAGCCTATGGTCCCTTGGCTGACCCGCAATCTGGAAACTTCCTGGCGCTCAACGCCGTCGTCACCGCGCAGCGGCGCCTTGCGGATGCGCATTTCGCGCTCGGTGAAATCGGCGATGCCGCCGACGCGAACGCCGCCGCGGAAACAACCGCCGACCAATTGATCACCCGCGATGCGACGAACGCGAATTGGAGCGTCAACGCCGCTTATGTTCAGCGCATGAAGTCGGCGTTGCTCAGTCTCGGGGGCGATCGCGCTGGCGCCGTTGAAGCCGCGGACCGGTCGGTCGACATGGTGTCCGCCGTCCTCACCGATGATGCGGACCAAACATATTTCGCCGCTCTCGGGCAATCGCTCGCCTGGCGCCTTGATCTTCGCGGCGACGAGGCCGCGCCAGCGGACGCTACTCGTCTCGGCGAACTGATCGCGCGCGCCATCGAGAGCGACGTTCGGGACAATGCGAATTTCATCGGCGCCGCCTCCCTGAGCCTTGCCGCTTATGACCGCCGGAGCGGACGGCCGGACAACGCGGCGATTGTCAGGAATCGCGCCATCGAGAACCTTGAGAGTTTGAATATGAGAATGCCCGCGGCCGCAAAAATCTCTTTCGCCGCGCTTTATCTCGACGCCGGGCGCCCGAAACCGGCGGCGCTGATCATCTCAGAGCTTGACGCGCTCGATGTGAGGCGGCCGGATTTCATCGCCCTTCGCGACAATTTCCTGAAAATCGCCGAGAATTAGCGCTGCCGCCGCCAGAGGGGCATAGCGCCCTTTACGTCAACCGGAGACCCGTTCTAGCTTCGAACTCCTTGAGTTCATACTCATCATGGGAGGCAATCACGATGCGCATTTTCACCTATGGCCTGTCGGCGGCTTCGGCCTTCTTCCTGATCTCCTGCACACATGACAGCGTCTATGGCGACGCCAGGAATACCGTTCCGGTCAGCGCGGCGGTCGCCATCGCCGAAGACGGTGCTGGCGGCTATCTCTTCAGCTACAATGCGCCGTTCGCCGATGAAAAAGGCAATTTCGATTTTTCGCAAAAAGGCGCCGCCTTCAACAACATCAAGCTGACCTTCACGATCGCGGACGGCTCGGTCGAGGGCATCAAGTTCAAGCCGGACGCGGCCGACGCGATGTGGATCGTCGAAAAAATCAACGTCGATGAAACGTCGGGAAGCCCGCGCGGCCCCTATCGCGGGAAGCAGTTTTCAGATTTCACGATCAGCGAAGACGGCAAGTCGCTTACCGTCACCGACGCCAATGACGACGGCGTGATCTATCGCTACGGCCTGCGCTTTGACCTCGGCGGCAAGACCGTCATCGACGATCCCGACGTCAATAACGGCCCGAAAAATTAAGCCCCGACGACGCATAGCAAAACCCCGGCGGTCGCCCGCCGGGGTTTTTCATTTCAGCCGGGCCTTTATCGGCGTCTAATTCGCCGCGTCGCGCTTGATGAACGTGACCGCGAACAGCGGCTCGCCGTCGAAAAGGTCTTTCGGCGCGGCCATGCCTTCGATCATCTTGAAGCTTCGCGGCGTGATCGAACCTTCCATGCGGTAGCCCTTTTCGGCCATCTTGCCGCGATGAAATTCCAGCGCGGCGGCGGTGAATTCCCGGGCGAGGATGGTGATGCGTTCAGGGTCTTTCGACATCGATCTTGCTTTCCGCTGCTGCCTGTTCCGGCGTTGCCTGTTGTGCGGCGCAGTATTAGCGCGCCCGTCGCAAAAGTCCATTTCCGCCAACCAGCTGTTCGAAGGGGCGCGGTTTCAGCGGGTCTCGCGCGGCTGGGAAAACCGCACTAGCGCGCCCGGCGCAGGATGGCCGTTGCCGCGCCGCCGCGCGGCGGTTTAAAAAGTCGTGAACGCCAGCCGGAAAGCGGAACCGGACCCATGCAAAAAGCCCTTATCATCATCGGGGCCGTGCTGATCGCAGCGGGCGTCTTGTGGCCGCTGATTTCAAAACTCGGCCTCGGCCGCCTGCCCGGCGACATCGCCATCAAGGGCGACGGCTTCGCCTTCTATTTTCCGCTGACGACGATGATTATCCTGTCGATCGTCGCCACCGTTTTGTTCCGCCTGTTTGGAAAGTAGCCTTCAGGCGCCAAGGTCGGCGGACGCTTTGCGCTTTTCCCGCATGCGGTCGAAATTCGCCCAGACGCCGTCATCGCCGTGCCATTCGCCGCGCGTCGCCGCTTTCGAATATTCGGTCGCGCGCGCCTCGAAGAAATTCGCGTGCTCGACGCCGTTGAGGATCTCGGTGAGCCAGGGGAGCGGGTGCTTTTCAACGCCGTAGAGCTTGGGCAGGTCGAGTTGGCCGAGCCGCCAATCGGCGATATAGCGGATATATTGCTTGATATCGTCCGCCTTCATGCCCTCTACCGGCCCCATTTCGAAGGCGAGGTCGATAAACTTGTCCTCAAGCCCGACAACCGTCCGGCAGCACTCGACGATGTCGTTCGCGACCGCCTTGGAGACGCAGCCGGTCTCACGTGCGAAGGCGTGGTACATCTTGATCATGCCCTCGCAATGCAGGCTTTCATCGCGGATCGACCAGGTGATGATCTGACCCATGCCCTTCATCTTGTTAAAGCGCGGAAAGTTCATCAGCATCGCGAACGACGCGAAAAGTTGCAGCCCCTCGGTGAACGCGCCGAACATCGCCAGCGTCCGCGCGATGTCTTCATTCGTCTCGACGCCAAATTTCTGCATGAAATCATGCTTGTCGCGCATCGCCTTGTAATCGAGGAAGGCGGTGAATTCCGATTCCGGCATACCGATCGTTTCGAGAAGCAGCGCGTAGGCGGCGATGTGCACCGTCTCCATATTGGAGAAAGAGGCCAGCATCATTTTGACTTCGGTCGGTTTGAAGACGCGGCCGTAGCGCTCCATGTAATTGTCGTTCACTTCGACGTCGGACTGCGTGAAGAAGCGGAAAATCTGCGTCAGCAGATTGCGTTCGCTGTCCGAAAGTTTGTTCGCCCAGTCCTTGCAGTCTTCGCCGAGCGGCACTTCCTCCGGGATCCAGTGAATTTGCTGCTGACGCTTCCAGAAATCATAGGCCCAAGGATAACGAAACGGCTTATAGGCGTAGGACGGGGTCAAAAGACCGGATTTGGCGTCGGTCGTATGGGGGGCGGAAGCGTCAGGCATGGTTACTCCTGCGTGGCTCGGCGGCGGATGCGGCGGTCTTGAATTAGGACCTCTCTGCCTGCACCCATTCGACCCGGACTGCCAACCCGGCGGCGGCGGCAAATCTTCCACAAGGGCGGAGAAAAGTGCGGCTTTTCGACCCTCGCGGCGCTTTGAGAATCAGGCCGGCTCATGGCATAAGCGCGCCCGTGTTCACGCGTAAACCAGAGACGCTGTTGAGGCTGTCCCGGCGGTCGGCCCTGCTGGCGGGCGGTGGCGTCGCGGCGGCGGTCGCCGGCGTTGGCGCCTTCGCGTTACGTCGCCCGACGCAGGATATTTCCTTCCTCAAAGACCTCGATCTGTCCGGCGCCAAACCGCTCGGCGACGGATTTTATGAAGTCGACGGCTGGGTCGTGACCGCCGACGACATCCGGCGGCTCGGCGGCGCCGCGCCCGTCGACGACAACAAGTAGATACGCGGCGGGCGTTTCATGATTGTCGATCTTAACGCTTCGGACGCCTGGCCCTTCAAGGACCACCACCGCGTCTGCGTCTGCGGGTCTGGGCCCGCCGGCATGACGGTCGCGCGCGAACTCGCCCGGCGCGGCGTAAAGGTCTTGCTCCTCGAAGCCGGCGGCTTTGATCTGACGCCTCAGTCGCAGGATGTCTACGAGGGCGCCTCGATCGGCCCGCTTGAATATTTCGGCGTCAGCTCTTGCCGCCTGAGGATGTTCGGCGGCACCTCCAATCACTGGTCCGGACGATGCGGCGTCTTCGAACGCCTCGACTTCGAGCAACGCGATATCTGGGGCGTTCCCGGCTGGCCGATCGCCTATGACGAAGCCTATCGCCGGCTCGACGACGCCCGCGCCATTCTCGACATCGCCGATCAAAATCTCGATCGACGGAACGAACCATTGTGGCGTGATCCGCGATTTGTTCCCGCCGGATTCGCCCGCAGCGCGCCGACGCGTTTCGGCGAGAAATATCGCGGCGAATTGGAGGCCTCGAAGCTGATCGACGTCGCGATCAACGCCAACGCGACCGGGGCGACGTTCAGGGAAAACGGCGGTTCGATCGCATCGCTGATCGTCGCCGATTATCGCGGCCGCCAATTTTCCGTCGAAGCGGATCATTTCGTTCTGGCGTTCGGCGCTATCGAGAATGCGCGCTTCCTTCTCAACCTGGCTGAGAATACCGGCGTGCCCGTCGGAAACGCCGGCGGCTATGTCGGCCGCTGCTTCATGGAGCATTTTGACGTCAAGCTTGGCCGCTTTGCGCCGTTCGATACGCCGCTCTGGGAGCGCGACGGCGCTGTCGAGCTGAACACGAGC
>Ga0155549_1030_pt3 | contig 19837 bp, 18 predicted proteins | sample RifCSPhighO2_12_FD_107206 | JGI IMG/M metagenome (GOLD analysis project Ga0155549, IMG submission 107206) | Alphaproteobacteria bacterium RIFCSPHIGHO2_12_FULL_63_12
CTGGCGTTCTCCAGCGACGCCGCCCCGGCCGGTGAAATCCCGACCGCCAAAACTCCGCCGGAAATCGCGACGGCGCCGATGATCGCCTTTGCCAGATTGCGCATTTTCTCTCCCCTCTTGAATAATACAGGCTTCATCCGGGAATTTGACGCGAAGCCGGGATGATTGACAAGCTTGGCCTGCGAGCCAGCCGCGACAAATGCCTTCGCATCATCGCTTCCTTCCGCTATAGCGCGCGACGCTGCAGTGCGAAAGGATCGATCATGGGCAGGCATCAGGGCGTGAAGAAAGTCGTTCTCGCTTATTCCGGCGGTCTCGACACGTCGGTGATCCTCAAATGGCTGCAGGTCGAATATGGCTGCGAGGTCGTCACTTTCACCGCCGATCTCGGCCAGGGCGACGAGTTGGAGCCGGTGCGCGGCAAGGCGCAGCGGGGCGGCGTCAAGGAAATCTACATCGAGGACGTACGCGAGGAATTCGTGCGCGATTTCGTCTACCCGATGATGCGCGCCAATGCGCTTTATGAAGGCCAGTACCAGCTCGGCACCTCGATCGCGCGGCCGCTGATCGCCAAGCGCCTCGTCGAGATCGCGAGGCTGACGGGCGCCGACGCGATCGCCCATGGCGCGACCGGCAAGGGCAACGACCAGGTTCGGTTCGAATTGTCCGCCTACGCCTTAAATCCCGACATCAAGGTGATCGCGCCGTGGCGCGAATGGGATCTCAATTCGCGCACCAGGCTGATCGCCTGGGCCGAAGCCCATCAGGTCGAAATCCCGAAGGACAAGCGCGGCGAGGCGCCGTTCTCAGTCGACGCCAATCTTCTGCACACGTCGTCGGAAGGGAAGGTCCTTGAAGATCCGGCCGAAATCGCTCCCGATTATGTTTATCAGCGTACGGTCGATCCGGAAGCCGCGCCTGACAAACCCGAAATCATCGAGGTCGGATTCCGGCGCGGCGACGCGGCGACGCTGAACGGCAAGGCGCTGTCGCCGGCCGCATTGCTGACCGCGTTGAACGAGCTTGGCCGCAAACACGGAATCGGCCGGCTCGATTTCGTCGAAAACCGGTTCGTCGGCATGAAATCGCGCGGCGTCTATGAAACGCCGGGCGGGGCGATCCTTCTCGCCGCGCATCGCGGCATCGAACAGATCACGCTCGATCGCGGGGCGGGGCATCTGAAGGACGAGCTCATGCCGCGCTATGCCGAGCTGATCTATAACGGCTTCTGGTTCGCGCCCGAGCGCGAGATGCTGCAGGCGCTGATCGACAAGAGCCAGGAGCATGTCGAGGGAACGGCGACGCTGAAGCTCTACAAAGGTTCGGCCAATGTCATCGCGCGCGCCTCGACGAAGTCGCTCTATTCGATGGCGCATGTGACGTTCGAGGAAGACGCCGTCTATGACCAGAAAGACGCCGAGGGCTTCATCAAGTTGAACGCGCTGCGCCTCAAGCTGCTGGCGCGGCGCAACATGCGCTGACTTTGTCGCTCAACTCTGGCGCATTTAGCGCCGGGCGCCCCAAAGGGTTGTCCGGGCGCCGACGAGTTCAGCTTTCCCATCGAGCCCCCCTTCGGCTATAGTCAGCTTTGTCGGGACGTCGTCCGTGTGGGGTTGGTCATGAAAAGCGTTGAAGCGATATTCGGCGGCATCCTGGCGCTGATCGTTTTGGGCGCGGCGATCTTCATGGTCGCCGGCGGCCAATGGGGCGGCATAGGCGGCGGGGGCGGAACGCCGCCGCCGACGGGGCCGGTCATCGGCGCGCCGGTTGACGGCGGTCCTGCTATCCCGGCGACCGGCAATGACGTTCTGTGCCAGTGCTTCGATCAGGCGTTCGCCCTCGCGGGCGAGAATGTCGGCGTCATGTCCTCGCAATACCGCACCGGCTTTGAAAGCTGCCGCGCCGTCGCCGGCGCGCGCGGCGGCGATGCGTGGACGGCGGGCTGGAACGCGCGCGTCTCGTCCAAGCCGTTTCAGGCGAGCTGCGGCGCGTGGCTCCGGCGCGGCTGATTTTTCTATCTGCTTTCCACCTTCAACGGCCGCGCCATCAGCGCGGCGATGATTTCGTCGAGCCCACGCGCGCCTGAAACAAGATCGGCGACGGCGGAACAGATGGGCATCTCGACGCCGGCGCGCCGCGCCATCGCGACGACGGCGGGCGCGGTGGCGACGCCTTCGGTCACCGCGCGCCGCTCGGCGAGAATGTCCGCGATCTTGCCGCCGCGGCCAAGCTCGAATCCGAGCGACATGTTGCGCGACTGGCGCGAGGTGGCGGTCAAGATGAGATCGCCGAGGCCGGAAAGTCCCGCCATTGTTTCGGCCTTCGCGCCCATCGCAACGCCGAGCCGCTGAAACTCGGCGAAGCCGCGCGCGATCAGCGCCGCCCGCGCGCTGTCGCCAAGGCCCTTGCCCTCGACTGCGCCGGCGGCGATCGCGAGCACGTTTTTCACCGCGCCGCCGAGCTCGGCGCCGATCAGATCGTCGGAAAGATAAGGCCTGAAATGCGGCGCGCCGATCGTCGCCATCCAGCGCGCGCCGAGCGTTGCGTCGGCGGCGGCAAGCGTCACGGCGGTGGGCAGGCCGATCGCGACATCGCGCGCAAAGCTCGGACCCGAGAGTACTGCGGCGCGGGCGCTGGGCCAGACTTCTTCAAGGACTTCGGTCAGCATCTTGCCGGTCGCGCGCTCGATGCCCTTAGAGCAGAGCGCCAGCGGCGCCGCCGGCGGGGCGATGCGGCTGACCTCGCCGAGGACCCCCCGCGCGTGTTGAGCCGGCGCGACGAAGAGATAGGCGTCGCGGCCGCCGGTCGCGGCAAGATCGGATGTCGCGCGCAAGGAGGCCGGCAGGCGAACCCCCGGCAGGAAAAGACGGTTTTCCCGATCCTGATTAATCGCCGTCGCTGTCTCCGGCTCCAGCGCCCAGATCAGCGTGTCGACGCCGTTCGCCGCGACCAGCGAGGCGAGCGCCGTCCCCCAGGCGCCGCCGCCGATGATTGCCGCTGATCTGAATGGTGACGCGCTGGCTGTCATGTGAGAGAATGATGATTGAACACTTCCGGAAGCATTCACGTTTGTCCGGATACAAAGGTCTTCGCCCCTATGCCCTTAACCGCGTTGCCGCCGCTTGACGAACCGGCCCGGTCGATCCTTGCGGCGGCGAGCAAGCGATTTTTGCATTACGGCTACGGCAAGACGACGATGTCGGAGATCGCCGGCGACTGCAACATGTCGACGGGGAACCTCTATCGCTTCTTCCCGTCCAAGCTCGACATCGCCGAGGCGTTCGTGCGCCACCTTCGGGGCGAGCAGATCTTGCGCCTGCGCGAAGTCGTCGGACGTCCCGGACTCTCGACCCCGGAAAAGCTGCGGACGTTTTTCAAGACCAAGCTGAAGCTCGTCTATGACCGCTTTCATGACCGGCCGAAGGCCTATGAGCTGTCGCAAGAGATATTGAAGGAGCGCCCGGCCTTCGCCGACGAATGGGAATCGGCCGAGGCGCTGGTGCTGTGTGAAATCCTTGAAGGCGGCGAGATGACCGGCGATCTGGCGGTCTGCAACCGGGTCCGCGTCGCCCGCATCCTCCAGGACGCGTTCTTCCGCTTCACCTCCTCAGCCGTCTATTACGAGGGGGATTATGACTTGCTGGCGGGCGAACTTGACGATCTGATGGACCTGATTTTGGATGGGCTCGCCTATCGGAAGTCTGCCGGAAAAACATAACTATTTGATATTTATAGAAAAATACTAGCAGTTTCTGCTCACGAGAAGTTCATCCTGAAGGATGAATATATTTGAAAATGTTCATTGACATTTCGCACATGCAGCACTAGATCATCGCCATCGCTTCCGCGGCGCGCGGCTGAAGATGCTCTGCGCCGCCCGACGAGGCGAATAAAAAGAAAAAACGAGTAACAGCCATGATCACCACCAACGCGTCCTCCTTCGGCGTCCGTTTCGCGCTCGCCATGTTTCTGTCGGCGGTCATCGCCGGCGGCTATCTGACCGCGATCGGCTATCTGAACCCGGGCTTTATCGCCTGAGCGCGATAAGCCAAGCGCGCTGCGGCGCTTCATCCGCGGCTGAAATTTAGGAATTCGTTCGCCCGTCCTGATCTTAGCCCCCCTTCGACAGGACATCCCCCTCCCCCCCCCAAGGGCGACGAAGCAAGAACGCGGAAGCCACCCTCCCGGCTTCCGCGTTTTTTTTGCGCAAAAATGCTGCGGCAATGCTGCGCAGCAATTTCAGGCTTTCGGACCCTTCTTGCCGCCGCCATGCTCGCGTCCGGCGATTGGTTCGGCGAGCGGCCAGCGGGCGCGCGGCGCGATGGCGAGCGCTGTCGCAAAATCCGGCGCCAGTCCGGCGCGCAACCTTTCGATCCCGGCCCAGGCGATCATCGCGCCATTGTCGGTGCAGTATTTCGCCGGCGGGATGACGAGGCGCCAGCCGCGATCCTGGGTGAGCGCCTCAAGCCGCGCCCGGATCGCCCCATTGGCGGCGACCCCGCCGGCGGCAACGAGGGTGCGCGCGCCATTTTCGCCCTGTTCGACTATCCCCATCGCCCGCGCCGTCCGATCCGCGAGATGCTCGGCAATCGCCGCCTGAAACGCCGCCGCCAGATCGGCGACGTCGCCTGCTGTCGGGCGCTCGATCGCCTCAGCTTCAAGCCGCAAGGCTGTCTTCAGGCCGGACAGGGAAAAATCGCATCCCTCCCGCCGGGCGAGCGGCTTTGGAAAGGTGAAGCGACCGGTGCGGCCGCCTTTCGCGGCAGCTTCAATCATCGGGCCGCCGGGTTGGCCGAGGCCAAGGAGTTTCGCCGATTTGTCGAACGCCTCGCCCGCCGCGTCGTCGATCGTCGTCCCGAGCCGGCGATAGGCGCCGACGCCGGAGACCTCGATCAGCTGGGTATGGCCGCCGGAGATCAGCAGCAGGAGATAGGGGAACGCCGCCTCCTCGCTCATCCGCACCGAAAGCGCATGACCTTCGAGATGATTGACGGGGATCAGTGGTAATTCATGGGCCAGCGCGACCGCCTTGGCGGCGGTCAGACCAACCATCACGCCGCCGATCAGGCCGGGTCCGGCGGTCGCTGCGACCGCATCAAGCTCGGCGAAGGTATGGCCAGAGATTTCAATCGCCTGCGCGATGATCCCGTCGATCCGCTCGACATGGGCTCTGGCGGCGATCTCGGGCACCACCCCGCCATAAGCGGCATGGCGGTCATATTGGGCGAGCGTCACATTGGAAAGAATGGCGCGGCTTCCATCGCGGCGCGAGAGGACGACCGCCGCCGCGGTGTCGTCGCAGCTCGATTCAACGCCAAGGACCAACAGATCGCCAAGCTTGCCGCCGTCAGGCACGCCATACTCCGCTGAAAGGATCACGCCATACCCTTGGCCGCGCCGCGACAAGAAATTCAAGCGTCAAATCATCGGTCATCGGGTAAGTAATGCCGATGCATGTGATCATCACCCGCCCGTCCGAGGATGCAGAGACTTTCGCCCGCGAAGTCGCGCGTCTTGGCGCAACGCCCGTCCTGTCGCCAGTGATGGCCATACGCCCGCGAAAAATCGCTATCGATCTTGGCGGCGTTTCGGCGCTGGCGTTCACCTCGGCGAATGGCGTGCGCGCTTTTTCGGCGCTGTCGGCCGAGCGGGACGTGAAAGTCTTCGCCGTCGGCACGGCGACCGCCGAGGCGGCGCGCCTTGCGGGGTTCCAGGACATCGAGGCCGCGCAAGGCGATGTCGAGAGTCTCGCCGCGCTCATTTCCGCCTCGAAACCAACGCCGTCGGCTCTGCATCTTGCCGGCAGCGAGCGGGCCGGCGATCTCCTCGGCCTCCTGTCAGCGAGCGGCGTCGCGGCGCGCCGGGAAGTCATTTACGACGCCGACGAAATCGCAACTCTTTCGCCTGAAGCAGCGGCGATATTGGCGGATCGCGAGCAAAAGTCGCTGGTCGTCTTTTTTTCGCCCCGCTCGGCGCGTCTATTCCTCGCCCAGGCGGCGCGCGCCGCTCCCGCTTTGAGGCTTGATGCCGCCGAGGCGCTCTGTCTTAGCGGCGCGATCGCCGCCGCGGCGGAAGGCGGCGGCTGGTCGGCGGTGAGGATCGCGCGCGAGCTGACGGCGGCGGCGATGCTGCGCGAGATCGAAGACGCGCTCGCCGAGCGTAAAGGCCGCATGATCGCGCCTCGTGAAGCGCCCCGTGGGCGCCTATAGTGAATAGTGGAGTTATTTGCGCCAGCGATGAACGACGAGACCCCAGAAAATCCTCACCTGAACGCGGGCGCGCCTGTCCCGGCCGACCCTGCGGCGGCCGGTTCTGTCGACGACGAGCGCGCGCCGCCATCGGCCCAGTCCGGATCGCCGGCCTTTCCCGCCCGCGCGGCGCCGATTCTCCTTGGCGCCCTCCTGCTGGCGGCGCTTGCTGCTGCCGGCGTCTATTTCGCCAAGCGCCAGCTCGCCCGCACGAGCGAGCCGGCGGAAGCGGCAAGTGCGACGCCCGCCGCTTCGCCGGCGGCGTCTGCGGCGCCCGTGGAAATTCAGGAATCCGAAGGCCTGACGCTCGCGGGCGAGGGGCCGGCGCCCGGCAAGATATTCAACAACGCGGTCGAGGGCGTCAAAACCGGCGCCGCCGCTTTAGAAGCCGCGCCGGCGCCATCGGACGGCGCGATCACCGCGCTGCCGCCCGCGCCGGCGGCGACGGGGACGAACGACGCGCTGCGAAATGCGGCGAAGGACGCCGCCAAACTCTTTGCGCCGAATCCCCAACAGGGGCCGGAGATCGATCTGTCGACGGACGATCCGCAAGCCGCGCTTGAAACGCTGGAGCGTCAGGCCGCGGCCCAGCCGGCCCCGAGTTTTTCACCGCCGGCGCTCGCCCATGCCGGCGTCGGAATCGGCGACGCGCTTAATATCGACGTTGGCGGCCTCATGGGCGGCGTCAATGCAGAACGTCAGACTACGGACCAACAGGCGGCGGAGATCGCGCGCCTCAATTCCGAACTTGCCGCGCTGAAATCGCAAGGATCGCCGCTGGCGCTAAAGGCGAAGGCGGCGCTCTTGTTCCGGGCGCTGGACGAAAAAGCGCGCTCGGGCGCGCCTTATCGCCGCGAGATGGAAGATTATGCGCGCGCCGCGGGCGCCGAACCCGCGCCGGCGATCGCGGCGGGCGCCGATTCCGGGCTCGCTTCTCTTGCGTTATTGAAAAGCGAATTTCCATCGGTGCGCGACGCCGCGCTAGCCGCGTCGCGGCGCGCGGCGGCGAAAGGTCCGATCTCAGCGCTCGGCGCCAACCTCGCCGCGCTGGTTCGCCTGCGCCGCGCGGATGAGATCGAAGGCGCTGGAGCCGCCGCTATTTTTTCGCGCGCCGAAGCGAAACTTGAAACCGATGATCTGGACGGCGCGCTCGCCGAGCTCGGCGGACTTGTCGGTGCCGCGCGGCGCGAAGCCGAACCGTGGATGGAAAAGGCGGCCGCCCGCGCCCGCGCGGATGCGGCGCTCGATGACGCTAATCGCGCGCTCATCGGCGCCCTCGACGCGGGGAAATTCTGACGATGATCCGCCTTCTGATCTTTGTCCTCTGGATCGTCTTTTTCGCCGCCGCGCTGACCGCCCTGTTCGGCATCCGCTCGGCGATCCCCATCGAGGCGTTCGGATGGAAAATGGACATTCCCTCCGGCCTCGTCATCATCGGCGCCATTTTCTTCGCGGCGATGGTCGCGCTCGCCACCTCGCTGATGAAAGATTTCATCGGCGCGCCGAAAATGGCGCGCGCGAAGAAAGCGATCGAGCAACGCGAAAAAGGTCTTGCGGCGATCACGCGCGGCCTTGAAGCGATCGCGGCGGGCGACGGGCCGGCAGCGCGGCGCGAAGCCGATCGCGCTGAAAAAGCGCTCGGCGGCGCGCCGGTGACGAAACTGATCGCGGCGCAGGCGGCGCATCTTTCGGGCGATGACGCCGCGGCGGGCGAGGCGCTCGCCATCATGCTCGACGCGCCGGAGACGGAATTTCTCGCCTTGCGCGGCCTTCATGCGCGGGCGCGCCGCGCTGGTGACGACGAGGCGGCGCGCGGCTATGCTGACCGCGCGTTCGAACGGCGCCCCGGCGCGAGCTGGGCGTTCGAGGCGGTTTTCGATCTTGCGCTCGCGCGTCAGGATTACGCCGCTGCGCAGAAAGCCCTTGAACGCGCCGCCAAGTCGAAGGCGGTCGAACCGGAACCGGCGGCGCGCGGGCTAGCCGCGATCCTGACGGCTTCGGCTTACGCGTCGCAGCTTGCGGGCGACGACGCGGCGGCGCTCCGCGATGCGGAGGCGGCGTTAAAGCAAGCGCCCGCCTTTGCTCCCGGCGCGGTTCTCGCCGCGCGTCTTCACGCCGCGCGCGGGGATAATCGCCGGGCCGAGAAAATTCTCGGCGCCGCTTTCGAGCTGGCGCCCTCGCGCGCCGTCGCTGAGGCGTTCGCACAGCTTGCTGCTGGCGACGCCGTCGCCCTCGACCGTTTTGCGGACAAGAACCCGGAGAGCCGCGAGGCGGTCTTCCTTCGCGCGACCGCCGCCTTGGCGCGGGGCGACGCCGGCGCCGCTGCGGATCTGTTGCGCGAGCCGTTGCAAGCCTCTGCGACCGCGCGCGCTTTGTCTTTGATGGCTGCGGCGCAGTCAGCGCTTGCGGGCGAGGCGTCGGCGCGGCCCTTTCTTGAACGCGCCGCCGCTGCGCCGCGCGAAGACGAGCCAGCAGCCGACGCCTTTTTTCGCATCACCGCCGACGGATGGCGTCGCCTCATTCGCGAATATATGGATCACGCTCGCCTCGCGCCGCCGCCGCTCGAGCCGCCGCCGCCGGGACTTTCGGCCGAGGACCTGGCGATTGCGCCGCCGGCGCCGCCGGTCGCAATCGAAGCGGGGGTTGAAAGCGACGCGCCGGCGCCCGAAAGCATCGACAGCGAAGAAATGCTCGACCGCGGCGCCGCCGCGGCGCGCGGCGTCAGCTGAAGGACACTCATGGCCAATCTCAAATTGCTGATCGCGGGCGCCGCCGGAAGGATGGGCCGCGCCATCATTCGCGAGGCGCTGTCGACGCCCGGCGTGACGCTCGCCGGCGGTTTTGAACGCGCGGGAAGCGAGGCGCTCGGCCGGGATCTTGGTCCGCTGGCGGGTCTCGACTCGCTCGGCATCGTGGTTGAGGCGGGGCCGCAATCGTCGATCCGCCAGGCAGACGCGCTGATCGATTTCACCGCCCCGGCGGCGAGCCTTGCCCATGCGCGCGTCGCCGCGGAGCACGGCGTGCCGCTGATCCTTGGCACCACCGGCTTTTCCGCCGGTGAGGACGCCGAATTCGCCGCGCTCGCCGCCAAAATCGCCATCGTCAAATCCGGCAACATGTCGCTTGGCGTCAATCTCCTCGCCGAACTCGTGAGGGAAGCCGCGCGCCGCCTCGGCCCCGATTACGACATCGAGATCGTCGACGCGCATCACCGCGCGAAAATCGATGCGCCCTCCGGCACCGCGCTGATGCTGGCGCGCGCCGCCGCCGACGGGCGCGGCGTCGATCTGACGACTCATTCGGTTCGCGCCCGCGACGGCGCGGTCGGCGAACGGCCCGCCGGCGCGATCGGTTTCGCCGTCGTCCGGGGCGGCGGCATTATCGGCGATCATGACGTGCTGTTTGCGGGCGGCTCTGAAACACTGACGCTGTCGCACCGCGCGATCGATCGCGGGCTGTTCGCGAAGGGCGCTGTCGCCGCGGCGAAATGGGCGATCGCGAAGCCGCCGGGGCTTTACGCGATGGCGGACGTGCTCGGATTTTCCCGCTGAGTTTCAGCCTTCCTTTACCAAGCTTCGCCGCCAAACCTTAACCAGCGCCATGCGATCCTCGCCGCTTCACAAGGGCGGGCGGCATGCGGTCAGAGATCATTGCAGCGGCGGTTTGCGTCTGCACGGCGGTCGTTGCGGCGAAGCATTTCGACAGGACCGCAATGCCCCCGGCAGAGACGGCGATCGCCGCCGCCGCGACGCCGCTCACCGCGGCCCCGATCGGCCAAAGCGACTCCTTCGGCGGCGAAGTGCGGCTGACGGCCGACGGCAATCACCAATATTTCGTCACCGCGGCGGTCAATCAGCGCCCGGCCTCGTTCCTGATCGACACCGGCGCCTCGTTCGTGGCGCTGCGCGACTCCGACGCGCGGGCCGCCAATCTCTATGTGTCGTGGTCGGATTACACGCAGCCCGTCAGGACCGCGAACGGAGAGACAAAAGCCGCGATCGTCACCATCGACGCCATCGAAATCGACGGCATAAGGGTTGAAAACGTCAAGGCGTTCATCCTCCCCGACGATCAGCTCTCGATGAACCTTCTCGGCATGAGCTTCCTGTCGAAGCTCGAAAGCGTCGAGCAGCGCGGTGGCGAGCTGGTGCTGAAAGGGTAAGGAGTTTGTAGGTTGTGGGTGGTGGAAGTTGGAAGCGCTACAAGCTACAACCTACAACCTACAACCTACAACCTGAAACCTTACTACGCCATCAGCGTCGGCAGCCGCCCCAAATCCGCGCCGGCCTGTTTCATGAAAATCTTGCGCAAGGGCGGGACGGCGTTGACCGCGCCCATGCCGATATCGCGCGCGAGGCGCAGCGGCGCGACGTCGTTTGAAAAGAGCCTCACCAGCGCGTCGCCGCCGAAAGCGAGCGCGGCTGAATCGAACCGCCGCCAACGCTGATAGGCGTCAAGCGTCGACAGCGATCCGATGTCAAGACCGAGCCCGCGCGCGTCGGCGAGCGTTTCAACAAGCGCGGCGATATCCTTGACGCCGAGATTGTAGCCTTGTCCCGCGATCGGGTGGATCGCATGCGCGGCGTCGCCGATCAGCGCCAAGCGCGGGCCGACGAAACTCTGCGCGAGATGAAAGGCGAGCGGATAGGACCAGCGCGGCCCGGCGAGCGACACTTCGCCGAGATAATCGCCGAAGCGCGCGCGGATCGCGGCGAGAAATTTTTCGTCGTCGAGCGCGAGATACGCGGGCGCCGTGGCCTTCGCCTCGGTCCACACGAGGTTCGACCGGTGCGGCGAAAAGCGCCCGTCATAGGCGCCCCCCGTCATTGGCAAAATCGCGAACGGCCCCGAGGGAAGGAAAAACTCCTGCGCGACGCCCTCATGCGGGCGCTCATGGGCGACGGTCGCGACGATGCCGGTCTGCGGATAGGACCATGTGTTGACGCGAAGGCCGGCTTCCCCACGCGACGGCGAATAGCGCCCGTCCGCTGCGATGACGAGCGGCGCGGTCAACCGGCGCCCGTCGGCGAGCGTCACCGTCGCCGACGCCTTTTCGTAGTCCGTCCGTATACGGCGCGTCGGCGCGAAGAGCGTGACAAGCCCCTCGCGCTCAATCGCGTCGTAGATCGCGCGGCGGAGCGCGCGGTTCTCGATGATGAAGCCGAGCGGCTCGTCGCCTTCAAGCTCCGCGCTGTCGAAGTGCAGATGGAACGATGAAGCGAACCCCCGGCGCGACGGCGACGCGCGCCGTCCGTCGGTGACGAGGATTTCGCGAATGGGCTCGGCTTCCGAGGCGAAGGCGTCCCACAGATCGAGCCGCCGGAAGACGCGCGCGGCCGCATAGGCGAGCGCCGTCGTGCGGCCGTCGAACGCCTCGGCGCGCATCGCGTCGGGCGCCTCGGCGTCGATTAGCGCGACCTCGAAGTTCTCGCGCGCCAGCGCGTGCGCGGCGAGCCCGCCGGCGAGGCCGCCGCCGACAATGATCGCGTCAAAGGAAAGCGTTTCTTTCATGGCGGCATTGTCCTCCGCCGGCCGCCGCGCGTCCAGCGCCCGTCTCCCGCTGCGGCGATCCGAAGCAGAAAGCCCGCAGGGGCCCCGCCAGGCGGTCCCTTCCTGCCATCAACGCTCCGTACACGTCGTGATTTCAGCGATATGCGGCGCTGCAAAAGAGAAAAGCCGCAACCAAGAGAAGGCGCCAAAATCATATAAAAAAGTTGTGCAATGAAGCTAACGGCGACATCAGATTAGCACAAACGGCTAATTTGGCGGGAAAATTTACGCCGCAGCGCAGCATTTTTATTGCGACGGCGCGCCAACCGGCATAGCGTTCCGGGGCCGGTCATTCGTCCGCCTGCGTCCTATCCCGCGATCAGGAGCGCGCCCATGAAATACGTCTCGGCCGTCATAAGGCCGCGAAAGCTCGACGACGTTCGCGCCGCGCTGCAGGCGCTCGGGGTGAGCGGCCTCACTGTCACTGATGTGCGCGGCTATGGCCGCCAGAAGGGCCACACCGAGGTTTATCGCGGCGCCGAATACGCCGTCGATTTTCGTCCGAAAGTCAAAATCGACGCCGCGGTTCCCGCCGAACTCCTTGAGGCGGTCATCAACGCGATCCGCGAAAAAGCCAACGCCGGATCGATCGGCGACGGCAAGATATTCGTCTTCGATCTTGAAAACGTCATCCGCGTCAGGACCGGCGAAGCCGGCGCCGACGCGCTATGAATAACGGGAACGCGCGGGAATGACCAGAAGAACAGCCGCCTGCCGGTTAAGTTTGCGCGCGGCCGCCAGCGCGTCGTTCGGCGCGCTCGCCTTCTCCGGCGTCGCGCTTGCGGGCGACGCGGCGCCCGCGCTCGATGCCGGCGACACCGCCTGGATGCTGACCGCGACCGCGCTCGTCATCATGATGACCATCCCGGGCCTTGCGCTTTTCTACGCCGGCATGGTGCGCAAGAAAAACGTCCTTGCGACCGCCATGCAGAGTTTCTCGGTCGCCTGCCTGATGACCGTCATCTGGATGATCTGCGGCTATTCCCTTTCGTTCAAGCATGGCGGCTTTGCCAACCCCGTCATCGGCGGATTTTCTTCTTTCTTCCTCACCGGACTGACCCCGGACGCGCTGGTCGGGACGATCCCTGAATCCGTCTACATGACGTTCCAGATGAGCTTCGCGATCATCACCCCGGCGCTGATCGCCGGCGCCTTCGCCGACCGCATGAAGTTTTCCGCGATGCTGTGGTTCATGGGACTATGGTCGATCATCGTCTACGCGCCGGTGACGCATTGGGTCTGGGGCGGCGGATTTTTGAGCCGGATGGGCGTCCTCGACTACGCCGGCGGCACGGTCGTTCACATCAACGCCGGAATCGCCGGGCTCGTCTGCGCGCTGGTGCTCGGCAAGCGCGAGGGCTACGGCGTCGTCAACATGGCGCCGCATAATCTCGTCTATTCGCTGATCGGCGCCTCGCTTCTCTGGGTCGGATGGTTCGGGTTCAACGCCGGTTCGGCGCTCGGCGCGAACGCCGCCGCCGGCATGGCGATGGCGACGACGCAGATCGCCGCCGCCGCCGCCGCGCTCGCCTGGATGTTCGCCGAATGGATGGTGCACAAAAGGCCGAGCGTCCTTGGCGTGCTCTCCGGCGCGGTCGCGGGGCTGGTCGCGATCACGCCGGCGTCCGGCTTTGTCGACCCGATGGGCGCGCTGTGGATCGGGCTGCTCTCGGGGGTCTTGTGCTTCTTCTCGGCGGTCATCTTGAAGCCGAGGCTCGGCTATGACGATTCGCTCGACGCGTTCGGCGTCCACGGCGTCGGCGGTATTGTCGGCGCGCTCCTGACCGGCGTCTTCGCGCGCGCCGCAGCGTCCGGCGGCGGAGGAGGGCTCATCGACGGCAACGCGGCGCAGATCTGGGTGCAGTTCCTCGGCGCGCTCGTCACAATCGTGTGGTCGGGGGCGGCGACCTTCGCCATCCTGATGGCGCTGAAATATACGATCGGCCTGCGCGTCTCGAAGGAGATCGAAATCGACGGCCTCGATCTGCGGCTCCATGGCGAGGTCATTCACTAGCGCGCCGGGCGCAAAAGTGGAAACCGGTTTTGCGCAAAAAGGCGCGCTGAAATAATAGCTTGATCATCGGGCGCGCCCTGTTTTCCACGACGAAGCAGCGTAAGGACATCGCGCCGTCACGAGGACAGGGGCCAGGATGAGATTATTGCGCTACGCGGCGGCCTTCGCCGCCCTTCTGCCGACCGCCGCCCTCGCGCAGGAAGCCGCGCCCGCGAGCGAGACCTCCGTCTTCGTCTTCAACACGCTGTTGCTGGTATTTTGCGGGATGATCGCGATGCTGGCGCCGGCCGGCTTCTGTCTTCTCGAAGCGGGACTGGCGCGGTCGAGAAACGCCGCCTCGACCTGCCTTAAAAGCATCGCGGCGGCGGCGGTCTCCGGCGTCATGTTCTGGCTGATCGGCTATCACCTGATTTACGGCGTTGAAGCCGGCGGATTTCTCGGTCAGTTCGCGATGTGGGCGCCGAGCGACATCGATCCGGTCGGAAGCGGCGTCGCCTCCTCGGCCGAATTTTTCTTTCGCCTCGCTTTTGCGGCGATGGCGGCGTCGATCGTCGCCGGCGCGCTCGCCGAGCGGGTGAAGTTCTCGGCCTTCATTATTTTCACCGCGATTCTGACCGGCCTCATCTATCCGATCGCGGCCTCGTGGGAATGGGGCAAGGGCTATCTCGACGCCGACTGGAAATTCATCGACGTCGCCGGGGCGTCGCTCGTCCATTCGGTCGGCGGATGGGCCGCGCTCTCCGGCGCCCTGATCGCCGGCCCGCGCCGCGGCAAATTCCACGGGCGGCGCGTCACGCCGCTGCCGGGGTCGAATTTGCCGCTGGCCGCGTTCGGCGTCTTCGTGCTCTGGGTCGCGTGGTTCGGCTTCAACGGCGGATCGCAGCTCGCGGTCGGCGCGATCGGCGACGCGATTGCGGTGGCGACGATCATCGTCAACACCAATATGGCGGCGGCTGGCGGTGTCATCGCGGCGATCATCATGACGTCGATGATCTACAAGCGCGTCAATCTCGCCATCGTGCTCAGCGGCGCGATCGGCGGCCTCGTCTCGATCTCGGCCGATCCGCTGTCGCCGGCGATCTGGCAGGCGGTGCTGATCGGCGCCATGGGCGGGGTCATCGTCACCGTCGGCGCGCCGTTGCTCGACCGGTTTAAAATCGACGATCTCGTCGGCGCCGCGCCGGCGCATCTGTTTTGCGGAATCTGGGGAACCCTCGTCGTCCCGTGGACCAATTCCGACGCCTCGATTTTGGGCCAGGTCGTCGGCGTCCTGACGATCGGCGTCTTCGCCTTCGGCATGAGCGCGCTGGTCTGGACCGCCTTGCGGTTTTCAATCGGCGTCAGGGTTACCGCCGAACAGGAGACGCAAGGGCTCGACCTCACCGAACTCGGCGTCGAGGCCTATCCGGAATTCGGAAAATCCTAGATCATCGGGCGCGATTTCTGAATCGCGACCGATGATCAAGCTATTAATTCAGCGCACCTTTTTGCGCAAAACCCGTTTCCACTTTTGCGCCCGGCGCGCTAGTGCGGCCCCGGATGCGCTGAAATCGTTAACATGCATTAACCCTTTATCCGGGCGCGCATGGCATGATCGGCGGCGGCGCCCGTCGCCGCTCCGGTAGTCAAATTTGGCAGTCGATAAAGTCATGGCAAAACGCAGCTCGCGCGCCCGCCGCACACCGTCTTTCGCGGAACGCCTCAGCGCCTGGCGGCGGCAATCGATCGCCCGCTCGGGCGGCGCCGCGATGATCGCGCTCGGCGTCTGGCTGACGCTGGCGCTCGCGACTTTTTCGATCAGCGATCCGTCGCTGTCGAACGCGACGCCGCGCGCGGCGGAAAACTGGATGGGATCGCTCGGCGCCATCGTCTCCGATGTGCTGCTGCAGGCGATCGGCGGGGCGAGCCTTCTCGCTGCGCCGCCGCTGCTCATCTGGGGCGCTGTCGCCCTGATGCGGGGCTCCAACGCGATGCCGGAAGAACGCACGCCGCTCGACGTCGTCATCCGGTTCGTCGTCGGCCCGCTGTCGTTTCTGGCGCTCGCCGGCGCGTTGTCGCTGGCGCCGACGCCGGCGAGCTGGCCGTTTACGGTCGGCCTTGGCGGCTTTTTCGGCGATCTGGCGGCCGCCGGCGCGACGGCGCTGTTCGCGTTGGCGAAGCTGCCCTCAGCGGCGCTCTTCGGCGCGCTCCTTCTCCTCTGCCTTGGCGCCGCCGGCTATCTTTTCGCCTGCGGGCTCACCCTGACGCGCATCGAAGCGGCGATCGCCGAAATCGAAGCGCTCGCGTCGACCATCGGCGAGGCGATCGCCGCGCGCTTCGACGCCATGTCGCGCGAGGATGTCGCCGCGGAAAAAACCGGCGATCTCGACGAGGATTATGTCGACGAAGACGACAGCGAGGATGAATTCGAGGACGAGGAAGAGCCGCTCGCCGCCGGTCCGAAGAAGCGCAACATCATCCGCAAGACGGAAGAGCGCAAATCCGGCAAGCGCGAATCCCGCGAAGCGCAGCCGGAGCTTCCGGTGTTTCGTCCGGGCACGTACGAGTTGCCGGCGCTCTCTTTGCTCGGCAAGCCGGAGACCCGCAAGGCGCGCGTCGTTTCCGACGAGCAGCTCGAACAGAACGCGCGCATGCTCGAAAACGTGCTTGCCGATTTCGGCGTCAAGGGCGAGATCATCAATGTCCGCCCCGGCCCCGTCGTCACCTTATATGAGTTGGAGCCGGCCGCAGGCGTCAAATCCTCGCGCGTCATCGGCCTTTCCGACGATATCGCGCGCTCGATGAGCGCGATCGCCGCGCGCGTCGCGGTCGTGCCCGGCCGCAACGTCATCGGCATCGAATTGCCGAATATCGACCGTGAGACGGTCTATATCCGCGAACTGCTCGGGGCGGAGGAATTTGAAAACAGCCGCGGCGACCTGACGCTCGCGCTCGGCAAATCGATCGGCGGCGAGCCGGTTTACGCCGATCTCGCGCGGATGCCGCACCTCCTGATCGCCGGCACCACCGGATCCGGGAAATCCGTCGGCATCAATACGATGATCCTGTCGCTGCTCTACCGGCTGTCGCCGGACGACGCCAAGCTGATCATGATCGATCCGAAAATGCTCGAACTTTCCGTCTACGAAGGAATTCCGCATCTCCTCGCGCCGGTCGTCACCGACCCGAAGAAGGCCGTCGTCGCGCTCAAATGGACGGTGCGCGAAATGGGCGAGCGCTATCGCCGGATGTCGAAGGTCGGGGTCCGCAATATCGAAGGCTTCAACCAGAGAATCGCCGAGGCGATCGATGCCGGCGAAACGCTGACGCGCCGCGTCCATACCGGCTATGACGAGGCGTCCGGCGAGCCGATCTACGAGACGGAAGAGCTCAAATACGAGCACATGCCGTTCATCGTCGTCGTGATCGACGAGGTCGCGGACCTGATGATGGTCGCGGGCAAAGACATCGAAGGCATGGTGCAGCGTCTCGCGCAGATGGCGCGCGCCGCCGGCATCCACCTCATCATGGCGACGCAGCGCCCGTCGGTCGACGTCATCACCGGCACCATCAAGGCGAATTTCCCGACGCGCATCTCGTTCCAGGTCACGTCGAAGATCGACAGCCGCACCATTCTCGGCGAACAGGGCGCCGAACAGCTCCTCGGCATGGGCGACATGCTGCACATGGCGGGCGGCGGGCGCATCCGCCGCGTCCACGGCGCCTTCGTCTCCGACGACGAAGTCGAAAAGGTCGTCGCCTTCCTGAAAAAACAGGGCTCGCCGTCCTATGTCCAGGAAGTCACCGAACTCAAGGACGAGGACGAAGAGGGCGCCTTTGACGGCCTCGATACCGGCGGCAACACCTCGTCGGGCGACGCGCTCTACGACAAGGCGGTGGCGATTGTCCTGCGCGATCGCAAGGCGTCGACCTCCTATATCCAGCGCCGGCTACAGATCGGCTATAACCGCGCCGCGACCCTGATCGAGCGGATGGAGCAGGAAGGCGTCGTCGGCCAGCCCAATCACGCCGGCAAGCGCGACATTCTGGCCGGCGAAGACGCGGCCTGAAACTCGCAAACTCCCGAGGGAAAACCAGCGCCCCGTCGCCATGACGCGGGTGCGTGTCCTATATCGGCACAAGACGCGGCGGGGATGTGAGATGACGCCGGACGCGGCGCGACATTTGGCGGCGGAAACGACGGCGCAGTGGCTGGCGCCGCGCGCCGTCCCGGCGATCGAGGCGGCATGGGCTGATCTCTCTGGCAACGCGGTCGAGGCGAATCCGTTTTTCGCGCCGGCTCTGCTCCTCCCTGCGCTCGACGCTTTCGCCGGCAAGGACGTTCGCGTCGCGATTGTCCGCGATCGGGGCGAGCGCCTGATCGCGCTCATGCCGGTCGCGCCCGCGCGCGGCTATTCTCGCCTTCCCGTGCGCTATCTCGAAACGTGGATGCACGAACACTGTTTTTTCGCCGCGCCCCTCCTGCGGCGGGGATGCGAGGCTGCGGCCCTGTCGGCGCTGTTCGATCTGGTCGAAAACGACGGCGCGTTTTTTCGCCTGCGCCATCTGCCGGCGGAGGGGGCCATCGCCACCGCCGCCGCGCGCGTCGCGGGCCAATCCGGGCGGCTTTGCGCGTCCTCGGCGCGATATGAGCGCGCGATGCTCGGCGGCGGTTATGAAACGGACGCCGTCCTTGACGCATCCTTGCGCGGCAAGAAGCGAAAAGAGCTGCGCCGCCAGCGCGCACGGCTTGAGGATGCGGGCGCGGTTCGCTTCGAAACGCTCGCCGCGCGTAAAGATCTGGAGCTATGGACGCAGGATTTCCTGACGCTCGAACGCGCCGGCTGGAAGGGCGGGAAAAATTCCGCGCTGGCCAGCAATGCCGACGGCGCCGGGTTTTTCCGCGCCGCTCTCGCGCGCGCCTTCGACGCGGGGTTGCTCGATTTTCATCGCCTTTGCACCGGCGACAAGCCGATCGCGATGATCGTCAATTTCATCGACAGCGGCGCCGGCTATTCTTTCAAAATCGCCTATGACGAGGACTTCGCGCGGTTTTCGCCGGGCGTCCTTCTCGAGATCGAGATGATGCGCGCGCTCGAACAGCGCGAAGGACTAAGGTTCATCGATTCCTGCGCCGCGCGCGATCACCCGATGATCAACTCGCTGTGGCGCGAAAGGCGCGAGATCGAAGCGATCAATATCAGCGGCCGCAGCGCCGGCGCGAAGGCGATGTTCCGCCTGTTGACGGGCCTTGAACAGGCGGCGGAAAACTGGCGTTCGGGAAAAAGGAGCGCGGCAAATGACGATCTTTGAAAACCCGCAACGATCGCTCGGCGGCCGTTATCCGCAAAAGCCGGCCCGGCTTCGCCATTCGCTCGCGGGCGATCCCTTGTTCTCGCTCGAAGCGCTGGCAGAACTCGCGACTAAACTCCCCGCCGCATCGGTTGAATATAATGCGGGCGACGTCGCGGTCGATCAGGACCCGTCGAAGACGCCGTCGAACGGGTTGTCGGTCGGGGAAACCATCCGCCGCATCCGGGACTGCGGCTCCTGGATGGCGCTCAAAAATGTCGAACAGGTTCCGGCCTACAAGGACGCGCTGGAGCGGTGCCTTGCCGAAATCGAACCGGCCGCGTGCGCCGGCGCCGGGCGCATGGAAAAAAAGCTCGGCTTCATTTTCATCACTTCGCCGGGGTCGGTGACGCCGTTTCACATGGACCCGGAACACAATATCCTGATGCAGATCGAAGGCGCGAAAAGCTTTCATCTTTATCCGGCGGGCGACGCCATCGTCAGCGACGAACAGCATGAGCTTTATCATGCCGGCGAAGCGCACCGGAATTTGCGCCACCGGCCGGAATTCGATGCGCGCAAAACCGTACATGAGCTGGCGCCGGGCGACGCGCTCTACGTCCCGGTGAAGGCGCCGCACTGGGTGAAAAGCGGCGACGCCCCGTCGGTCTCCTTCTCGATCACCTGGCGCAGCCGCTGGTCCCTCGACGAGGCGCAGCTTCGCCTCGCCAATGGCTGGATACGAAAACGCGGC
>Ga0155549_1063_pt2 | contig 19662 bp, 20 predicted proteins | sample RifCSPhighO2_12_FD_107206 | JGI IMG/M metagenome (GOLD analysis project Ga0155549, IMG submission 107206) | Alphaproteobacteria bacterium RIFCSPHIGHO2_12_FULL_63_12
TACCGCCAGATGTCGCTGCTGCTGCGCCGTCCGCCGGGCCGCGAAGCCTATCCGGGCGACGTGTTCTATCTCCACTCGCGCCTCCTGGAGCGCGCCGCGAAGCTCAACGAAAAGAACGGGGCAGGGTCGCTGACCGCGCTGCCGATCATCGAGACGCAGGCGAACGACGTGTCGGCCTACATTCCGACCAACGTCATCTCGATCACCGACGGCCAGATCTTCCTTGAAACCGATCTCTTCTATCAGGGCATCCGCCCGGCGGTGAACGTCGGCCTCTCGGTGTCGCGCGTCGGCTCCTCAGCGCAGATCAAGGCGATGAAACAGGTCGCCGGCAAGATCAAAGGCGAACTTGCGCAGTATCGCGAACTCGCCGCCTTCGCGCAGTTCGGCTCCGACCTCGACGCGACGACGCAGCGGATTCTCAATCGCGGCGACCGCCTGACCGAGCTGATGAAGCAGCCGCAATTCTCGCCGCTGCAGGTCGAAGAACAGGTCTGCGTGATTTTCGCGGGCGTCAGAGGCTATCTCGACAAGATGCCGAAAAACCGCGTCCAGGATTTCGAGAAGGAGCTTCTGCGTCACCTTCACGCCGATCACGCGGCGCTGCTGAAGACCATCCGCGAGACCGGCAAGCTCGAAAAGGCGGACGAGGACAAGCTCGACGGCGTCATCGACGCCTTCGTGAAAAAGTTCGCGTAAGGCGCTGATCTCATGCCGAGCCTTAAAGCCCTCAAAAACCGGATCGCTTCGGTCAAGTCGACGAAGAAGATCACCAAGGCGAAGCAGATGGTCGCCGCGGCGAAACTGCGCCGCGCGGAAGAGCGCGCGCGCGAGTCTCGTCCCTATACGGAGCGGATGGAGGGCGTGCTCGCCAATCTCGCGGCGTCGGCGAAGGATAATCCGAACGCCCCGGCGCTCCTGCGCGGGACCGGCGCCGACAAGACGCATCTTCTGATCGTCGCGACCGCCGACAAGGGCCTTTGTGGCGGCTTCAACTCGTCGATCGTGCGTCTGGCGCGCGAGCGGATTGTCAAGCTTCAGGGCGAAGGCAAGACGGTGAAGATCATCACCGTCGGCCGCAAGGGCAACGACCAGCTTAAGCGCCTGTACGGCGAACTGATCGTCTGGAAAACCAACTTCGTCGAAATCCGCCAGATCGGTTTCAAGGAAGCGCAAGAGATCGCGTCGAAAGTCCTCTCGATGTTCGACGCCGGCGAGTTCGATGTCGCGACGCTGTTTTACGGTCGGTTCAAATCGGTCGTGAGCCAGGTTCCGACCGCGCAGCAAATCATTCCGGCCGTCGCGCCGGAGGGCGTCGAAACCCCCGATCTCAAGGGCGCGGTCTACGACTACGAGCCGGAAGAAGACGCGATATTGAAGGCGCTCCTGCCGCGCTACGCGGCGGTGCAGGTTTTCCGCGCGCTCCTCGAAAACGTCGCGTCGGAGCAGGCGGCGTCAATGTCCGCGATGGACAACGCGACGAGGAACGCCGGCGACATGATCGACAAGCTGACGCTGCAATACAACCGCGCGCGTCAGGCGCAGATCACCAAAGAACTCATCGAAATCATCTCGGGCGCCGAAGCGCTCTAGGTCAGACGGATAACGAAGGAAGTACGCAATGAGCAAACAAGGTCGCATCAGCCAGGTCATCGGCGCCGTCGTCGACGTTGAATTCGACGGCGATCTGCCGGCGATTCTGAACGCGCTCGAAACCGACAATCACGGCAACCGCGTCGTTCTCGAAGTGGCGCAGCATCTCGGCCAGAACATCGTCCGCACGATCGCGATGGACACGTCGGAAGGTTTGGTGCGCGGCCAGAAAGTCGTCGACACGGGCGCTGCGATCTCGGTGCCGGTCGGCGACGGAACGCTCGGGCGCATCATGAACGTCATCGGCGAGCCGGTCGACGAAGCGGGCCCTGTCGAGCACAAGACGCGCCGCGCCATTCACCAGGAAGCGCCGCCCTTCGTCGAGCAGTCGACGGAAGCGGAAATCCTCGTCACCGGCATCAAGGTCGTTGATCTCCTGTGCCCCTACGCCAAGGGCGGCAAGATCGGCCTCTTCGGCGGCGCGGGCGTCGGCAAAACGGTTCTCATTCAGGAGCTGATCAACAACATCGCGAAAGTGCACGGCGGCTATTCGGTGTTTGCCGGCGTCGGCGAGCGCACCCGCGAAGGCAACGACCTCTATCACGAGATGATCGAGTCGGGCGTCAACAAGGATCCGAAAAAAGCGGGCTCCGCCGCCGGCTCCAAATGCGCGCTGATCTTCGGCCAGATGAACGAGCCGCCGGGCGCGCGCGCCCGCGTCGCGCTTTCGGGCCTCACCGTCGCCGAGCATTTCCGCGATCAGGGCCAGGACGTTCTCTTCTTCGTCGACAACATCTTCCGCTTCACGCAGGCGGGCTCGGAAGTGTCGGCGCTTTTGGGGCGCATCCCGTCAGCCGTCGGCTATCAGCCGACGCTGGCGACCGACATGGGCCAGCTGCAAGAGCGCATCACGACGACCACCAAAGGCTCGATCACTTCGGTTCAGGCGATCTACGTGCCGGCCGACGACTTGACCGACCCGGCGCCCGCGACCTCGTTCTCGCACCTCGACGCGACGACGGTTCTCAATCGAGGCATCGCTGAAAAGGGCATTTACCCCGCCGTCGACCCGCTCGACTCGACCTCGCGCATCCTCGACCCGCGCATCGTCGGCGAAGAGCATTATCAGGTCGCGCGCTCGGTCCAGAACATCCTCCAGCGCTACAAGTCGCTGCAGGACATCATCGCCATTCTCGGCATGGACGAGCTTTCCGAAGACGACAAACTCGTCGTGGCGCGCGCGCGGAAAATCGAGCGCTTCCTGTCGCAGCCCTTCGACGTCGCGCAGGTCTTCACCGGAAGCCCCGGCGTGCAGGTGCCGATCAATGACACGGTCCGCTCGTTCAAGGGCCTCGTCGCCGGCGACTACGATCATCTCCCCGAGGCGGCCTTCTACATGGTCGGCACGATCGAACAGGCGATTGAAAAAGCGCAGCGCCTCGCGGCGGAAGCGGCATAGAGAAGGGAATGGGGAATAGGGAATGGGGAATGGGTGAAAAGAGCAGCGTCAAGTAGCTCCCATTCACCATTCACCATTCACGACTCCCGCACATTATGGCTGACAAACTCCACTTCAACCTCGTCTCGCCGGAGAAGGAACTTTTCTCCGGCGATGTCGACATGGTCGAGGCGCCCGGCGTTGAAGGCGCTTTCGGCGTCCTGCCGAACCATGCGCCGTTTATGACGGTGCTTCTCCCCGGCGTGGTGAAGGTCAAAACCGGCGGCGATGAAAAGCGCATCTTTGTGCGCGGCGGCTTTGCGGAAGTAACGCCATTGGGCCTCACCATCCTCGCGGAAGAGGCGATACCCGTCGCCGATCTCTCGCGAGACATGATCGCCGAGCGCATCAAGAACGCCGAACAGGATCTTGCCGACGCCGACGCCACGCTGGAGACGAAACTGGCGGCCGAGACGACGCTCACACGGATGAAAGAACTGCAAGCGGCGCTGTAGCGCCGCGCGCATCGCCCCGCCGTATCCTGACAAGTTCGCCGCCCGTTTCTGCGCGCCCTTCAGGCCGGCGTGGGGACGGGTATCGCTTCCGTCAGCTTCGGCGTCCGCAGCAGGGCGGCCAACATGCCGATCAATCCGAGAAAGAGCGCGAGCGGCGCATAGAGCGACCGGTCGCCGCCGATGCCGAACATGGCCGGCAAAACAGCGATCCATAATAGCAGCGCCGCGAGCTGGAATTTCACGTCCCAGACCGGCTTCGCGGCCGCATAAAATGCAAGCGACGCAGCGACGAGGGGCCAGTCGTAAATCCACGCGGAAGGCGCAGCGGCGAGCGACGCATACAGCGTGACGGCGACGAGGCCGTCATGGTTCAAGCGCCGCGACGCGAGCGCGACGCTGGCGACGCCCATCACCACGGCGATACCCTGCGCCGTCAGCGCCGCCGCAGCGCCCCCGCCGAGCTTGATCGCGAGCTGGCTGGCGCTGACGCCGCCCTGCTGCGCCAGCGACGCGAGGCTGGCGTGCGACGTTCCGATTGACGCAAAAAAGGCCGCCCATGCGTCGGCGCCGAAAACAGCGAGCGAAGACGCCGCCAGCACGATCGCGGTGACGGCGGCGGAAAACACGCAAATCCAGTTGCGCGTCGCGATCAGGAACACCGGCGCCATCAGCCCGTATTGCGGCTTGATGGTAAGGAGGCCGAGCGCGACGCCGGCGAGGATCGGCCGCTTCTGGGCTTGCGAAAAAGCGAGGCTCAAGGCGGCGGCGACAATACCGCCGACCTGAAAAATGAAGAGCGCGCAGAAGGTTCCCGGCGATAAGGTGATCGCGACCGCGTTCAATGGTTTTCGGGGACCGCTCAGCCTCGCCACCAGAAGGGCGGCGAGCAAGGTTACGAAGATCCAGCCGGTTTTGACGACGCCAAACGGCGCGAGGAAAAGCGGAACCACCGCGAAGAACGCCGTCGGCGGATAAAGCCAGAGATGACCATTATTGCCCTCGGGTAGCCCCGCCTGAAACTGCGACGCGTCATAGGCCGCGACCTGGTCGCCATTGACCGCCATTTCACCCGCCCGGACAAACGCAAGGAGATCTTTGTGATTGAGCGGTTCCACGGTCCGATCGAAATCGGTGAAGTTGGGTGCGAACAGGATGAACAGCGTCACCATGAAGAATGCGGCGGTCAAGGCGCCCCATGTGAAAATGCGACCGCCGAACTGCGCGAAATACGCGTCCAAATTCCGGTTCAAGCGCACTTTATTCCCTCACATTCCGAGCATTTGAAAATACGGCTCCATCCACTCTGGCGGCGGCGCTTCGACGACGACCGCGTCCTTGTTTTTGGAGATCGGGATGACGACGCGGCGCGCGTGGAGCATGACCGGCTGCGCGCGATCCTCCGCCGATAAGTCGCCATAGAGCGGATCGCCGATGATCGGCGCGCCGATATAAGCGAGGTGGACGCGGATCTGGTGCGTGCGTCCGGTTTTCGGTTTCGCCTCGATGAAAGAAACGCCGTCCTTCACTTTCAGCGTGCGATAGGTGGTGACGGCGTCTTGCGCCTCCGCATCGTCCGCCTGCGCGACCGACATTTTCCAGCCAGCCTTCTGCGTACCCTTTTTCAAAGGGACATTGATCGTGCCGGAAGGTCTTTCCGGAACGCCCCGGCAGATCGCCCAATAGGTCTTGTCGATCGCGCCTTCGAAAAAGAGCTTGTGCAATTTTCGCAGCGCCTTCGGATGGCGCCCGAGGATAAGGCATCCCGTCGTGTCGCGGTCGAGCCGATGGGCGAGGGCCGGCGGGCGCGGCAGGCCGAAACGCAAGCCGTCGAAATAGTCCTCAAGGCTCTCGCCGCCTTCGCCCTTTTGCGACCCCGGCTTGGCGTGGACCGGAAGGCCCGCCGGCTTGTCGATAACGAGCATCAGCCCGTCTCGATACAGAATGCGGTCGACCAGAAAATCGGCTGGCCGTTTCATCGGCGCGCGCGCAGGAAGTCGCGCAGCGGCGCGAAGGAAACAGCCAGCTCTTCATAAACCCTGCGCTTGAACGGAACGATCAGGCGCGGCGCCTCTTCAAGCTCGCCCCAGCGCCACTGGTCGAATTCCTGATGGGCGTCGGCGTCAAGCGCGATTTCGCTTTCCGCGCCTTCAAACAGCATCGCCGCCCATTTTTGGCGCTGGCCGATCCACTTTTTCTTCGCGTATTCGGCCGGAAAATCATAAGCGAGCCAGCCCGGCGTCATGGCGAGGAGCCGCGCCGTCGTTACCCCGGTTTCCTCTTTCAGCTCGCGAAACGCCGCATCCTTGATATTCTCGTCTCCATCGACGCCGCCTTGCGGAAATTGCCAGCGATAGGCGTCATTGTCTTCGCCCAAATCCGAGAAGTCGCCGACGCGCCGGCCGAAAAACACCTCGCCCTTCCTGTTGAAAAGAACGACGCCGACATTCGGGCGGTAGCGCGACAGGATATTTTCGATCGTCATCGTCATGCGGCGATAAACTGCCTGACGTCTCTAGCGGTCTCCGGCGCGCAAGGCCAGCACGGCGGAAGCCGGCGCGAGCGCGAAGCCGCGGTCATTGAGCGTCGTCGCCCATTTCACGATGCCGCTCAGCGTTTCGTCGTTGATGTAGGTCTTGCCGAGCGCGTCGCCGCCGGCTTCCGCGATCTTCTCGAGCGACTGGAGGTCGCGTTTCGACTCTCCCTTGTCTGGGCCGAAACCGGGATCGATCAGGAGATTGACGGTGGTCGCTTCGCCGACGACGCGCGCGTGCTCGAGCGCGCCGGTGTCGTCGATATAGGCGAGCCCCGCCGCTTCGATACGGGCGAGCAGCGCCTCCATCGCGTCACGGTCGCCGGAAAACTTCGCGCCGAGATAATTGGTGACCCCGAAATAGCCGCCAAAGCGCGACAATATCCAGTCAAGTCGCCGGGCGTTCTCTTCGGCCGTCCGCGTCGTCAGCAGCGCCGCAGGTCCGAGCGTCTCTTCGTCGCCGATCCGGTTCTCCATCGGGATTTCGACCAGTATCTCATGTCCGGCGTCGCGCGCGCGTTTGGTCCAGAACACCAGATCCTTGGCGTAGGGCGCGAAGGCGAGCGTCACCTGCGGCGGCAATTCGTCGATGGCGCGTTCAGTGAGCGCACGGTTGATGCCGAGCCCGCCGACGATCAGCGCGACCGCATGTTTTTCGCCGGGCGTGAATTGTTGCGCATAGACTTTTGACGGCTTGCGGCCGTCGGCGGCGATGCGCGGAATCGATCCGTAGGCGGTTCTTTTCAGCAAGTCGGCATCGGGTGCGGCGATCGGCGTCCATGGCGTCACCGTCTTCGGCCGCTCTGCGCCGATGGCCCGCGCCGGGGCGCCGTCGACGGTGATGATGACTTCGGCGGCCGGATCCTCGCGAACGGCGTAGGCGTCATTGATGTCGCCAAGCGCGTCGACCGCGTCCAGCATCTCCGGCTGATCGAGCGCGTTGGCGGCGAGCGTCGGCGCCAGCGCGACCGTCGCGGGATCAAGACGATCCTCTTCAGCGGCGATTTTTATCGGTTCGGCCGGGGGCGGGGCGAGGCGCTCGATTCCCTCGACCGCCATTGCGACCGCAGCGCGGGTTCTTCCGCCGTCAAAAGCCGAATAGACGACCCCGGCGCCGCAAATCGCGACAAAACAGAGCCAGGCCCAGGTAAGGCGGCTTAAAACCGGAATTTTGAAGCGGCGTGCCCGCATTGAATTTCTTTACGCCCTCGCCGCGCCGGTGCGGCCGTGAATGTGGCCGCCACACTAGGGAGATCAGGGTTAACGGATGGAAAACCCTGAGGTCAAAACCCGCCCGAAATTGAAAAACGCCCCGCACGCGGGGCGTTTTCCAGTCTTCGTACAGGCGAATTTATTGCGCTTTTGAGCGTCCGGCCGAAGCGTCCGCCAGCGCCGACCGATAGGCCGTCGCATCGGCGAGGATCGAAAGCGCGCGTTCAAGCTGGCAATCCTTGAAGGTTTTGCCGTCTTCCTTGTAGCCGCATTTCACTGGCTCGACCGCCGGCGGCGCCTTGGCGGCGTCGTCTTCCTTGTCCTTTTTGACGTCGAGCGCGCCGGGAAGGCTCGCCTCGGTCGGGCGCTCGCCGGTTTCTTCCTGGCCGGGATAAAGGACCGGCATCTGGATGTCGGGGTCGATGCCTTCGGCCTGAATCGAGCGGCCCGACGGCGTATAATAACGAGCCGTTGTCAGGCGCAACGCGCCCTGCAAGCCGTTTTGCAGCGGGATCACCGTCTGCACGCTGCCTTTGCCGAACGACTTGGTGCCAAGAAGGAGCGCGCGGTTGCGATCCTGCAGCGCGCCGGCGACGATCTCGGACGCCGACGCCGAGCCGCCGTCGATGAGAACGATCACGGGTTTGCCTTTGGCGAGGTCGCCCGCCGTTCCCATTTCCTTCAGCGTATCTTTCGGATTGCGGCCGCGGGTCGAAACGATTTCGCCGCCCTCCAGAAAACTGTCGGAGACGGCCACTGCCTGATCGAGAAGGCCGCCGGGGTTCGAACGAAGATCGAGGACAAAGCCCTTGGCGCCGCCGGGGATTTCCTTGTCGAACGCCTTGAACGATTTGATCAGGCCGTCTTCGGTCTGCTCGCTGAAATTGGAAATCCGGATAAAGCCGAATTGACCTTCGACGCGATGCGTGACCGCGGCGACGCGCACGATATCGCGCACCATTTTCACTTTGAAAGCAGGCTTTTCGCGATCGCGGACCACGGTGATCTCGACCGGCGTTCCTTTCGCGCCTTTGAGCTTGTCAATCGCCTCATCAATCGTCAGCCCCTGCACCGCGACGCCGTCGATTTCGGTGATGAGGTCGTTGGTCTGCATGCCGGCGCGCTGCGCGGGGGTGTCGTCGATCGGCGCGATGACTTTGACGTAGCCCTTGTCCGGCCCTTCATTGTCCATCACGACCTGAATGCCGAGGCCCGCGAAACTGCCGCGCGTCTGTTCCTGCATGCGGCTGAAATCTTCAGCGTCCATATAGCTGGAATGGGGGTCGAGCCCGGCCAGCATGCCGTCGATCGCGCCCTTGATGAGCTTTGAATCCTCCGGCGTCTCGACGTAATTCTGGTGCACCTGCTCGAACACTTCGCCGAACAGGTCGAGCTGGCGGAACGTATCCGCCGAGATCGTCGACCGCGCAAAGCCCGCCGACAGAACTGCCGCCGTCGTCAGCGCGCCGCCAAGGGCCGCCGCCGTCAGCGCGCCGGCCGAAGCGGCGGTGCGCCAGAAGGATTTGCGGGACCTTGCCGGTTTGCGATTTTTCGAATTCGTCATCCAACACCTGTTTTCTGCAACTGACCGCATATGCGGCTTTGGCCCTCAGGAGGCCGGGTCGGCCCTAGCATTGTCCGAGAGCCACAAGGACGGGTTAACCGGCTCGCCATTTTTTCGGATCTCGAGATCCAGTTCAGCGTCTGCGCCGGACATCGTCGCCACCGGCTCGCCTGCCTTGACGCTTTGGCCTTCCTCAACCAGAAAGCCGCCGACGCCCATCAACAATATATGGTACCCGGCGCCGACGTCCAGAACGATAAGATTACCGATCGGAGTCCACGCCCGCGCGAAGGCGACCTGCGCTTCGAACGGGGCGGTGACAATCGCCCGGTCGGCGGTTGAAATCCTTAACCCTTCGAATTTTCCGCCCTCTGGTTTGGGGCCGCCGAAGCGGCCGATCACATTTCCGACAACCGGGGTCCGCAGAGCCCCCTTCACGGCGGAAAACGCCTTCGACGGCGAATAAGGGGCGGGCCTTGGCAGGGGCCGGGCCGGCGAGGGAACAGCTGAGGACCGGGCCGTCGGCGGCGGTTTCAGCCGCGGGGCGACGACCCGGGCCAGCCGTTCGAGACGCCCGATAATGTCGCGCAACGACGTCGCCCGCGCCGCCAGCGCCGCGGTTTCGCTTTGCGCCGCGGCGGCGAGGCGTTCGGCGACGCGGCTCTCGCCCTGTTTCTTCGAAAGAAGTTCGGCGAGCATCGAGCGTCGCGCGCCGACTTCCTCATTGGTCTTTTCAAATTTCGCGCGCTCGGCGTCGAGCGAGGCTCTGACTGCGGCGAGATCTGTCAGCGATGTCTTCAGCAAGGCGGCGCGCGCTTCGATCTGCGGCGTCACGTCCGCGAGCAGCATGGCGGTGCGCGCCGCATGCGCCGCATCGCCGGGCGAGACCAGCAGCGCCGGCGGCTTGGCGCGTTCGATCGACTGCAGCGCCGCCAGAACCTCGCTCAACGATTCCTGTTGCGTTTTCAGCGACGCCTGCAGGCCGTCCTCCTGTTTTTCGAGCTTGGTAGTTTCGGCGCGGATTTCGCCGACCCGGCGTTCGGCGTCCTGTAACGCGTTCGCCGTTTCAATCATCCGACGACGGAGCGCCGCGACTTCCTTTTCGCGTTCTTTCGCCTCGTCGCGAAGCCGGGCTTCAGCGTCGCGCCGCTCTTTCAGTTGGCGCTCGATTTCGGCGAGTTCGTTTTCAGGCTTGGCCGCGGCGGCATAGGCGGACGCCGGCGCGGCGAACGCGCAATAAAAGGCGGCGAGGAAAAGGGCGGGTTTCATCCGCGATGATAAGGGTGGCCCGAAAGGATGGTCATGGCGCGGTAAATCTGCTCGACAAGCATCGCCCTGACAAGCATGTGGGGAAAGGTCGCCTTGCCGAAAGCGATGACAAGATCGGCGCTTGCGGCGAACGACTTGTCATGGCCGTCCGCGCCGCCGATGAAAAAGACGATCTCGCCGGCGCCGTCATCCCGCCAGCGCCCGATCTGCGCGGCGAAAGCCTCGCTGGCGAGCGACTTGCCGCGCTCATCGAGGACGACGCGCTTTGCTCCAGGCCCCGCTGATTGACCGAGCAGCGCCGATTCGCGCTCCTGGCGTTTCGCGCCCTTCAGCCCCTTGGGCGCCTCCATTTCCCGGATTTCGAAACTGGTGACCCCGAGCGGCCTGCCGACGGCGCGAAGGCGCGCCGAATAATCAGCGATGAGGTCAAATTCAGGCCCGCCGCGCAGGCGACCGATCGCGGCGATGGCGAGGCGCATTCAGAGGCCGTCAGCTATCGGTCTTGACCGGCGCGCGCGCCGTTTCGGACCAGATCCGTTCAAGATTGTAGAATTTTCTGACCTCCGGGCGGAACAGATGAATGATCACATCCTCCGCGTCGATCAACACCCAATCGCAAGCCGGCGCGCCTTCGGTGCGCGCGCGCTTCAGGCCGGCGTCCTTCAGCCGTTTGACGACCTTGTCCGCCATCGCGCCGACATGGCGCGCGGAACGCCCGGACGCGACGACCATCGCGTCGGCGATGTCGGTCTTGCCGTTAAGGCTTATCGTCACAACCTCTTCCGCCTTGTCGTCTTCAAGTTCGGCGAGGACAAGCGCGAGGATCGCTTTGCCGCGGTCACCAGCGCCAAGGCCGTCTAGATCGATGTCGGATTTTTCAAAGGTCGCGCGCTCGCTGGCGGGCGGCGCCCCCGGAATGAGGCTGAGGGCGGCTTTGCTGCGCGCCGCCGGGCGGTTTTCGGACGTCAGATTTACTCTCCACTCTGCCGCGGGATCTGCCCCCCGCGATATCAATGTAGTCGCGCCGCGCCGTCGCGCCAACCTGCAAAAGCCTTAATTCTTCGCCAAATGAGCGCAGCCGGATCGGCTCACTCCGGCGCCCGGCCCGAACGATTGCGCCGTATTTCGCTGGCGGAAGCGGGATTTTGCGTCGTTTCGATAAAGGTCCAGGCCGGCGGATAGGCGTCGACGATCTCGGCGGCCCGTCCCATCGGCGCGCGAAAAAGCGCCAGCTCCCGCGCCGCCGCGCTCGCCGTCGCCGCGCTTTCGTGCCCCGGCCGGTTGAAGATAGCGATCGGAACCAGCGCCGCGATGCGCCGCCAGTCCTTCCAGTTGTGAAATCCCTCAAGGCTGTCGGCGCCCATCAGCCAGACGAAATGGATTTGCGGCCAGAATTCGTGCAACGTTTCCAGCGTATCGACCGTGTACTGAAGACCTTTCCGGTCCTCGAAATTCGAAACCACAATGCGCGGATGATTGGCGACGCGCCGGGCTGTCGCGAGTCGTTCTTCATAAGGCGCATAATCGTAGCCGTCGCGCTTCAACGGGTTGCCGGGGGTCACCAGCCACCAGACGGCGTCGAGCCGTAAATGGCTGATCGCCGCCAGCGAGATGTCGCGGTGGCCGTCATGGGCGGGGTTGAACGATCCGCCGAGTAGGCCGACCCGGGAGCTGTCGTGTCGTTGCGGTATCATGGCGGTTCCGGCCTGCCCCTTGCGGCCGTCCCTGACGGCGCGGCGCCTTCTTCTTGCGCCGATTGGGGAGTTAACGCAAAGACAAGGGGCGCCGGCCTATGCCTGTCGCCTCAGGGACCGCCTTTTCGCGTTAAGGGAGCCGCCGCCATTTTCGCCGCCCAGAAATCCCGCATGATGGACCTCGTCCGCAGCCCCAATGCGGAGCGCTCGCTGATCGCGATTTCCTTCGCGGAAAGCTCGTTCTTTCCGCTCCCTCCCGACCTAATGCTCGGGCCGATGGCGGCGGCCGAGCCGTCGAAATGGGCGCGCTACGCCCTGAACTGCACCATCGCATCGGTCGCCGGCGGGCTGCTCGGCTATGCGATCGGCTATTTCCTCTTCGAGTCGGTCGGGCAAGCGATCATTTCATTTTTCGGCTATGGCGGAAAAGAGGAGGCCCTGCGGGCCTTTTACGCCCAATGGGGTGCCTGGTTCATTTTCATGAAGGGCCTGACGCCGATCCCGTTCAAGCTCGTCACCATCGTTTCCGGCGCCATGCAGTTTTCGCTGCCGGTCTTTCTCGTCGCGACGATTTTAACGCGGGGCCTGCGCTTCTTCGCGGTCGCCTTCATCTTCCAGAAATTCGGTCCGCAGATTGCGCCCGTTATCGAAAAGCGCATGGGGCTTGTCCTGATCGCAACCGCCGTCGCGATCATCGGCGCGCTCGTCGCCGCGCATTATCTGCTCTAGGTTTCAGGGCGCCCACTCGCCGGTGGTTTCTTCGGCGTCCAGCACATCTTTCGCCGGCGAAATTCCAAGCTTGATGTTCATCAGATCACGCAACAGAGGCTTTAGCCCTGCGCCCGAGACGCCTGAAATCGCCCGCGCGGGACGCCCCGCCGCGCGCGACAGGGCGGCAAGGCGTTTCTTTTTCGTCGCCTCATCGAGCGCGTCGATCTTGTTGAGGCAGACGATCTCGCGCTTTTCGTCGAGGCCGTTGCCATAGGCCGCGATCTCGCCGCGCACGGTGCGATAGTCGTCGGCGACCTGCTCCGAAGTTCCATCGACAAGGTGCACGATCGCGGCGCAGCGCTCGACATGGCCGAGAAAACGGTCGCCGATGCCGGCGCCTTCATGCGCGCCTTCGATGAGGCCCGGAATGTCGGCGAGCACGAAGCTCTCGCCTTCGTTGAGGCGAACGACGCCGAGGCCGGGATCGAGCGTCGTGAACGGATAGTCGGCGATTTTCGGGCGCGCCGCGGTGACGGCGGAGAGAAAAGTCGACTTGCCGGCGTTCGGCAGGCCGACGAGGCCGAAATCGGCGATCAGCTTCAGGCGCAGCCAGAGAGTGCGCTCCTCCGCCGGCTGGCCGGAATTGGCGCGCGTCGGCGAGCGGTTGGTCGAGGTCTTGAAATGCGCGTTGCCAAAGCCGCCATTGCCGCCCTTGGCGAGCAGCACGCGCTCCCCCGGCTTTTCAAGGTCGGCGATCAGGGTTTCCTCGTCTTCCTCGAAAATCTGCGTGCCGACCGGCACCTTGACGATGAGGTCAGCGCCGTCCGCGCCGGTGCGGTTCGAGCCCTCGCCCGGACGGCCATTTTTCGCCAAATAATGCTGCTGGTAACGGAAATCGATCAGCGTGTTGAGGTTCTCGACCGCCTCGGCGAAGACATGCCCGCCGCGCCCGCCGTCGCCGCCGTTCGGCCCCCCGAATTCGATGAATTTTTCGCGCCGGAACGACAGGCAGCCGGCGCCGCCGGCGCCGCTCGCGACATAGATCTTGCTGCGGTCGAGGAATTTCATGCGGCCTATATAGAGGCTTTTATGGCTCGCGCCATGCTGCGCCCGGGTGATGCGTTCTCGCAGGCGGGCGGCTAGAACCTCAAGGCGTCGCGGCTCGCCGCCGCCCAACACCGGAGCCTTGATGCCCAAACCCGTCGATATCCTGTTTACGCCCTGTGCGATTGGCGATCTGAAGCTGAAGAACCGGATCGTTATGGCGCCGATGACGCGCTCGTTCTCGCCGGGGCATAAGCCGGGCGAGGAGGTTGCCGCCTATTACCGCCGTCGCGCCGAGGGCGGCGTCGGGCTCATCCTTTCCGAGGGCGTCCACCCGAACACGGTCACCGCGGACGGCACGCCCGACGTGCCGGAAATCGCCACTAATGAGGCGAAAGCCGCGTGGAAAAAGGTCGCCGACGGCGTCAGGGAGGCGGGCGGGCGGATGGGTTTGCAGCTCTGGCATGAGGGCCCTTACCGCAATCCCGCCAAAAGCCGTCACCCCGAGGTTCCGTCCTGGTCAGCCTCGGGGGTCAAGGTTCCCGGAAAGCCGCTCTGGCCGGCGATGAGCGAGGCGGAGATTGAGACCGCGATCGAGGAATTCGTCGCCGCCGCCGTCGCCACCAAAGAGGCCGGCTTTGACTGCGCCGAATTTCACGGGGCGCATTCCTATCTGATCGACAGCTTCTTCTGGAGCGAGACCAATCAGCGCACGGACAAATGGGGCGGCGACTGGAAGGGACGGACGCGCTTCGCGGCGGAGATCGTCCGCCGGACGCGGGCGAAAGTCGGCGCCGGCTTCCCGCTGTTGATCCGCTTGTCGCAGTGGAAGCAGCAAGATTTCGCCGCTGTGGCCGCGGCGACGCCGCAGGAGCTTGAAAAATGGCTGACGCCGCTCGTCGAGGCCGGGATCGACGCCTTCCACTGCTCGCAGCGGCGCTTCTGGGAGCCCGCCTTTGGAGGATCGGATCTCAATTTCGCGGGATGGGCCCGGAAGCTCACCGGCAAGCCGGCGATCTCTGTCGGATCTGTCGGTCTGTCGGGCGAATTCACCGCAGCCTATAGCGGTGAAATATCGGCGCCCGCCTCGCTCGACCGGTTGGTGGAGATGATGGAGCGCGGCGATTTCGACTTGATCGCCGTCGGGCGCGCCCTGCTGCAAGATCCCGACTGGGCGGAAAAAATTCGCGCCGGCCGCACCCAAGAGCTGAAGGCGTTTTCGCGCGACGCATTGGCGACGCTTTACTAGAAAGGCCGATCGATGATCACCGTCCACCATCTGGAAAATTCCCGCTCGCAGCGGGTCTTGTGGCTGCTTGAAGAACTCGCTCTCCCCTATCAGGTAAAGCGTTATGAGCGGGACAAGAAAACCAATCTGGCGCCCAAGGAGCTTTTGAAAGTCCACCCGCTCGGCAAGTCGCCGGTGATCGAAGACGCCGGCGCCGTCATCGCGGAGACCGGCGCCATCATTGAACATGTCGTCGACAATTATGGGCAAGGCCGCCTCGTTCCGGCGAAGGGAACCGACGATTATCGTCGCTATAAATACTGGATGCACGCGGCGGAAGGCTCCTATATGCCGCCGCTTGTGATGGAGCTGTTTCTGACGCGCATGGAGACGGCGAAAATGCCGTTCTTCGCCAAGCCGATCGCGAAGAAACTGACGCAGGGCGTCCGCGACGCCTATCTGACCCACACCACGAAAGCGCTGTTCGATTATCTCGACGCCGAACTCGGCAAGAGCGACTGGCTTGCGGGGAAGGACTTCACCGCCGCCGACATCATCATGAGCTTTCCGGCGGAAGCCTCGCTGCAGCGAGTCGCGGCGGCGAAGTCAGCAAAAAATCTGAAGGCGTATGTCGGACGTCTGCACGCGCGCCCGGCCTATAAACGCGCGCTGGAAAAGGGCGGGCCCTACGCTTTCGCATAAAAAAGGGCCGCCCCGGAGGGCGGCCCGAAGTGAAGGCGATGCAGGCGCTTATTCGTCCTTGAGTGTCGGCGCAGGCGCAGTGGCTTTATCCGTGACCAGCGGCGTCGGCGCTTCGATCGATGCGTTGGTCGGCGCCGTCGCCGGTCCGTTGAGCGCGACTGGCGCGGAAGGTTTCTTCTCTTCCGGTTTGGGCTCTTCCTTCAGCTGCGGCGCGGGTTCTTTCTTTGCGGGCTTGAGCTCGGCCTTCGGCGCGGGCTTGGCCTCGAATGAGGGCGTCTCGACATTGTCCGCCGCCATCTCTTGCCAATAGGCCGGCTGGTTCACCAGGGCACGGAAATAATCGATGTTCTGGTCCGCGATCTGCGGCGGCAGGTCGGAGCGCGCGAGGCGTTCCGCTTCGCGCATCTCGCCTTTCATCGCGAGCACGAGGGCGAGATTTTGACGGATGCGCGCGTCAGCGCCGCGCATGGTCGCCGCCTCGCGCAGAATCGCTTTCGCCTGGGCGAGGTCGCCGTCGAGCGCGTAGGATAGGCCCTTATTGTTCAGGATCATCGGGCTGTCCGGCGAGAAGACCAGCGCCATGTCGTATTTGGTGCGGGCGAGCTTGTGCTCGCCGATCTGGTCGAGCGCGACGCCGTAAGACGAAAATGTCCGCCAGTCCTGCGGCGAGAGCGCCGTCGCCTTTTCGAGAAAACGAACCGCTTCGAAAGCGCGGCCGGCTTCGACGAGCGTTTTGCCCGCCTCAAGATTGGCGCCTGGGTGGTCCGGGTAGGCATTGGCGACGCGCGTCATGACTTTGACGGCTTCGTCATTCGAGCTTATTTTTCGCAGCGCGCCGGAATAAGCGATCGCGGCGTCGACATCTTTGGGATTGCGGTCGTAGCGCGCGCCCCAGAAAGCGGCGGCGGCGACCGGGTCCATGTCGGCGCCGGCGGCGCCGGGATCGGTGAAGACGCCGATTTCTTTTTTGTAATCGACGCTTTCGCCGTCCGCCGAGAGGCTCTTGCCGCTCGACGCGCAGGCCGACATAAGAACGGCGCAAGCAAGAATGCTCGCTGTGCGCGCGGCGGGCGACTGCATCGCTAGGGTTGGTACGGCCATGGGTGATCCCTCAAAACTTCGGATAATCGCGGGGATCATTGCGAAATCTCTTCAATAAAGGCTTAACTCTGCGGTGAAAGACCGCGCTAACCCGCGTCGCCAACGCGTTAACGGAGCGTTTCATGATCGCAGACCTTTTGACCGAATTCGATGAGACGCGCGCGCAAAGGGCGGCGATTGTGCATGCCGTGCGCGAAAAATCCGATGATCTCGCTGGTGCGCCGGCTTCGCTCGCCGCGCTTGCGCGCGCCAATAATTTTTCAGGGGAAGCGGGTCTTGTTCTGGCGAACGAAGCCGGCGCCCTGGTTGGCGTCGGCGACGGGAGCGATCCCTTCGCGGTCGCCGCCGCCGCGGAAAAGCTCGTCGAGGGCGACTATCACCTCGCCGCCGGCGCTGATGAAAGGACGCTGCTCGCCTGGGCGCTCGGCGGCTATCGCTTTGACCGCTACAAAAAAGGAAAAAGCCCCGCCGCACGGTTGATCGCGCCGCAAGGGGCCGATGTCGCGGCGGCGCGCCGGCTGGCGGGCGCCGTCGCTTTGGTCCGCGATCTCGTCAACACGCCGGCCGGCGACATGCTACCCGACGATCTTGAGGGCGAGGCGCGAAAGCTCGCTTCCGAGTTCGGCGCGGAAATTTCAGCGATCAGGGGCGATGAGCTGCTGGCCGCGAATTTCAACATGATTCACGCGGTCGGAAGGGCGTCATCTTCGGCGCCGCGCCTCATCGACATCACGTGGGGTCGCGCCGACGCGCCAAAGCTGACGATTGTCGGCAAGGGCGTCTGTTTCGATTCCGGAGGTCTCGACATCAAGGGCGCCGACGGCATGTCGCTGATGAAAAAAGATATGGGCGGCGCGGCGAATGCGCTCGGCCTCGCGCGTCTCATCATGGGCGCGAAACTCGACTATCGTCTGCGCGTGCTCATTCCCGCGGTTGAAAATGCGATCGCCGGCAACGCCTTTCGCCCGGGCGACATTCTGACGAGCCGCAAGGGCCTGACCGTTGAGATCGGCAATACCGACGCCGAAGGCCGTCTCGTGCTCGCCGATGCGATGTCGCTCGGCGCTGAAGACCGGCCGCACTGCATGGTGACGCTGGCGACGCTGACTGGCGCTGCGCGCGTCGCGCTCGGTCCTGACCTGCCGCCGTTTTATTGCGACGATGAGGCGTTCGTCGCGGCGGTCCTGACCGCCGGCGCCGAGGTCAGCGATCCGGTGTGGCGCATGCCGCTGTGGAAGCCTTATGCGTCGATGCTGTCGTCGTCGATCGCCGATCTTAACAATTCGCCGGGCGGCTCGTTTGCGGGGTCGGTGACGGCGGCGCTGTTTCTGAAACGCTTCGCGCCCGAGAACGGCGTGTTCGCGCATTTCGATATCTACGCCTGGCGGCCGAAATCGGCGCCGGGCCGCCCCGCCGGCGGCGAGGCGCAGGCGATTCGCGCGCTGTTCAACGCCTTGCAAAGCCATCGCTTCGGATAAGGGCGCTTGCCCTTGCCGCGCGAACGGTTGCAGGGTCGCCCTTCACCCGGGCCAAGCGGGCCCTTGCTCGAACTCAAACATGCTGACCGGAAGATCATGGCTGCACCGGCGATTCTGACGACATGGAGAGACGTGCTCGCTGACGCAGTCAGAAGCGACGGGCCGGATCTTTCAATGCGCCAATGGGCGATCCTGCTCACCGTTTATTTAAATCCCGGACCGCACACGGTGCGCGGGCTCTCTCGCGATCTCAGCGTGCCGAAGCCGGCGATCAGCCGCGCGCTCGACGCGCTGTCGATTCTCGGCTTCGTGCGCCGCGTGCGCGACGAAACGGATCGTCGGATCGTCCTCGTGCAGAAGACCTCCGAAGGCGCCATCTATGTCGACGACTTCGCCCGCATCGTCGTTGACCGCAATCGCGGTCCGACGGTCGGCGCGGCGCTTTACGGCTGACCGGCCGATTTAAGCCTGGCTATCTTCAGTCCGGCAAGCCGCACTTCGCCATTTTCAATATCGATCGGCGCGGCAATGGCGCCGCCGGACGCGACCGCCAGCATCGCCAGCGCCGCTTCCGCCGTCTTCGCATCTTTGTCCCCGAGAAGCCCTGCGTCCGAGAAGGTTTGCGCAAGGCCGGCGGGTTTTTCAACGCGTGCGTTGAGGCGGCCGCGCGCGTCCTCATGGCTTGGAAATTCGATCTCGCCCTCGGCCTTCAGATTGGTGTCGCCGATGACCGCTTCAAGTCCGTGTAAGCGAACGATCCGCCTGCCGGCCGCGCCGGAGACGGTCGCTGCGGCGTCGATCCGGTCGACCGCGTAGCCGCTCGCCGGCCGGGTGACGCCGATGTCGGTGAGACGCATGGTCGCGTCGACGCCTTCGGCGCCGTCCGCGCCGGGGGCGATATTGATGATGGCGCCGCCAAGCGTTGCTTCAATGTCGTTATTGAACGCGCTGGCTTTACCTGTTTCGATTTTCGCCAGCCATCCGCGCTTGTCATCGCGCTCGACGCTGGCGCGCGCGTCTTTGGCGTTGATCGTCCAGACCTCGCCGGCTGCGCTCAGCAGCTGGTCGCCGGCGCAGGAGAAGATGATGCGGTCCGGCGCGTAAGGAAGGGCGTCGATGAAAAGCTTCGCGCATTGATAGCGATCGTCGCCGCGGGCGACTGAAAAATTCTGGACGGCGCCTCGAAGATAAAATGGAAAGCCGCGCGCCGAGAGCGGTTCATAAGCGACGATAGTTCCTTCGGCTTTCTGCGTTGCCTCGAATTCATCGAGGCTGTCGCGCATCAGCGCCGCGCCGGAGCGCCACAGCATGAACCACGCCGCGAGGATGACGCCGACCGCGATAAAAGGTCCGTAGAGGAACCATCTGCCGGCGAGGGCCTTCATGATCGCCCGCCGTCCGGCGGCTGGCGAAGCGCCGCGTCCAGCGCCGGCATGAAGGCGCGGCGCGTCAGTTTCGACGGTATCGGCGGTAGAAAGCGCATGGTGATGACGCCGGGCGTCTTCATGCCGCTCGGATAGCGCCAGAATTCGCCCGAATTATGGACAACCGGGACAACCGGCTTGTCGGCGATCAGATACATG
>Ga0155549_1091_pt3 | contig 19526 bp, 11 predicted proteins | sample RifCSPhighO2_12_FD_107206 | JGI IMG/M metagenome (GOLD analysis project Ga0155549, IMG submission 107206) | Alphaproteobacteria bacterium RIFCSPHIGHO2_12_FULL_63_12
CGATCATTAGCCGCCAGCGCGCCTATCACGGATCGACCGTCGCGGGAGCCAGCATTTCCGGCCTTCCCTTTATGCAGGGAATTTTCGACCTGCCGCTGCCGCGCTTTCATCACATCGGGCCGACGCCGTGCTATTATCAATATGGCGCGCCCGGTGAGAGCGAGCGCGAGTTCGGCCTGCGCTGCGCCAAGGCGCTCGAAGACAAGATACTCGAACTCGGCCCCGACAATGTCGCGGCGTTTGTCGGCGAACCGGTGATGGGCGCCGGCGGATTGATGACGCCGCCCGAAGGCTATTGGCAAGAGATCGAAAAGATCTGCCGCAAATATGATGTTCTTCTGTGGTCCGACGAAGTCATCTGCGGGTTTGGCCGCACGGGCTCGTGGTTCGGCTGCCAGACTTATGGCTTCACGCCCGACATCATGACGATGGCGAAGGGCATGTCGAGCGGCTACATGCCGATGTCGGCGGTTGCGGTCGGCGAGCGGATGTCGAAGCCGATCATCGCTTCCGATTCCGAGATGGCGCATGGCTACACTTATTCCGGTCACCCGGTCGGCTGCGCAGTCTCGATCCGGAATATCGAGCTGATGGATGAAAAACAGCTCGTCGGCGCGCGCGGCAGAGCGGCGTCCGAACGGTTCCAGACGCAACTTGCGGCGTTGCAGGCGCACCCGCTTGTCGGCGAGACGCGCGGCGTCGGCCTCCTCGGCGCGATCGAGCTGGTGAAAAACAAGCAGACGAAGGAGCGCTATTCCTCCGCCGGCGCGACGGGCGTCATCTGCCGCGGGCACTGCTTCAATTCGGGCGTCGTCATGCGCGCCGTCGGCGAGACGATGTTCTTGTGCCCGCCGCTCGTCATCAGCGACAGCGAGATCGACGAGCTTTTCACTCTTGTAAAGCGGGCGCTCGATCTTACCCTGCGCGACGTCAAAGCCGCCTGACGCCGTCACGCGGAGGAGAGAGAAGATGGCCGATCCCCTTTCGAGCAAGCTCGCCGATCAGGCGCGCGCCTTTCTGAAGGCGTCGCCTGAGGTCAAATTCGTCGATGCGTTCCTTGCCGACCTTAACGGCGTGATCCGCGGCAAGCGCCTGCCGGCAAAGGGATCGATGAAGCTGTTCGAGAGCGGCCTTCGCCTCCCCCGCTCGCTGATCGGCGTCGATGTGTGGGGAACCGACGTGTTCGACAACGGGCTCGTCGTCGACACCGGCGACGGCGACGGCCTTTGTGTCGCGCTCGACCCCGGATTGCTGCCGACCCCATGGGTGTCGCCGCCGACCGCGCAGACCCTGATGATGATGTGCGAGGCGGACGGATCGCCCTTTCTCGCCGATCCGCGCCAGCTTCTCGCGCAATTGCAGCAGCGCCTCGCCGGCCATGATCTCCATCCGGTCGCGGCGGTCGAACTTGAATTCTATCTTCTCTCGGGCAAGGCGGATGAAAACGGGCGGCCATTGACGCCGAACAGTAAATTCAGCGGGCGGCGCGTCGTCGACGGTCGCGTCTATGCGATGAGCGAGATCGACGCTTATTCTGACTTCTTCACCGACCTTTACGCCGCCTGCGACGCGCAAGGGCTGCCGCTCGACACCGCCGTCATCGAAGCGGGCCCCAGCCAGTTCGAGGTCAATCTCAAACATCAGGCCGACGTCCTGCGCGCCGCCGATCAGGCGATCTTGCTGAAGCGCGCGATCAAGGGCGTCGCGGCGCGTCACGGGCTCCTCGCCTCGTTCATGGCCAAGCCCTTCGGCGATCTTCCCGGCAATGGCATGCATGTTCACATGAGCATGCTGACAAAAAATGGGATCAACGCCTTCGACGGCGACGGCGACAAGGGCGGCGCGCTGTTCAAACAGGCGATCGCCGGCCTGATCGCGACCTCGGCTGAGGCAATGATTTTCTTCGCGCCGCATCTGAATTCCTGGCGGCGCTTCCAGGAAGGATCGCACGCGCCGACGCGCGCGACCTGGGGTTATGAAAACCGCACCGCGGCTATACGCGTGCCCGGCGACACAGGGGCCAATCGCCGCTTCGAGCACCGGATTTCCGGCGCCGACGCCAATCCCCATCTCGTGCTCGCGGCGATTTTGGGCGGCGTCTTGCATGGCGTTGAAAACAAGCTGACGCCGCCGCCCGCGCTGGAAGGCAACGCCTACAAGTCGGACGCGCCAAAGCTCTCGCTCGGCTGGAGGGCGGCGCTGGAGACTTTCGCGAACGGCCCTGTGCTGGCGCCGATGTTCGGCCCGCTGATGACCCGCGTCTTCACCGCCTGCAAGCGTCAGGAAATGGCGACGGCGGAAAAGCGTGTCACCGATTTTGAATATGACAGCTATCTGCAAACCTTCTGACGTGTACGGATCACTCCACTCGACCGCCATCCTTCGAGACGCCCTTTCGCCTCATCCTGAGGAGGCGCGAAGCGCCGTCTCGAAGGAAAAGGCGAAAGGGCTCCTCAGGATGAGGCATTGAATGACGGCGGCAAGCGACCACGTGAATTCCTATTACGCGGCGAGCGCGCATCAGGCGCCGGCGCGGCCGCCGCTTGCGGGCGATATCGAAGCTGAAATCTGCGTCATCGGCGGCGGGTTCACCGGCGTCGCGACGGCGCTGACGCTCGCCGAACGCGGCCGCGACGTCGTCCTGCTCGAAGCCAATCGCATCGGCTGGGGCGCCTCGGGACGCAATGGCGGACAGGTTCTTCCCGGATGGTCCGGCGAAGGCGAGATGGTGAAACAGCTCGGCGAGCGTGCACGGGATTTCCTGCGGCGCACCAGATATCGCGGCAACGAAATCGTCGAAGAGCGCATCAAGCGATATTCAATCGACTGCGATTATGTGCGCGGCGCTGCAACTGTCGCGCTGAACGCGCGGCAGATGGCGGCGCTCGAAGAAGAATTCGTCAGCGAAACCGCCGCCGGCGCGGGCGCGGATCTTCTCCTGGCGGACGCCGCCGCCGTGAAGACCCATATCGTCTCCGACATGTATCTTGGCGGCCTGATCGACCGCCGGGCGGCGCATTGCCATCCGCTCAATCTCTGTCTTGGCGAGGCGCGCGCGGCCGAATCGCTCGGCGTTAAAATATTTGAAGGCTCGGCGGTTCTCTCGATCACGCATGGCGAACGGCCGATCGTTGCAACCGCCTCCGGCAAAGTGACGGCGGGGACGGTCATTCTCGCCGGCAACGCCTATCACCAGCTGGAACAGAAAGATCTCGGCGGCTATATGCTGCCGGCGCAGACCTTTACGATCGTTACCGAAGTAATCGGCGCGGCGCGCGCCGCGTCAGCGCTTCCCGGCAATCTCGCCGTCTGCGACGCCAATTGGGCGCTCGACTATTTCCGCCGCACCGCCGATCACCGCATGCTTTTCGGCGGCCTTTGCACCTACAACAACCGGGTCATCGCCGATATCGAGGGCGCGCTGCTGCCCCGGTTGCGGCAGATCTTCCCGCAGCTTGGCGAGGTGAGGTCGCAATTCGCCTGGGGCGGCGCCATCGCCATTCCGCTGAACCGGGCCCCGCTGATCGGCCGCACAAGCGACAACGTCTATTACGCGCAAGGATATTCAGGGCACGGCGTCAATTGCAGCCACATCGCTGGCGAGATGCTCGCCGACGCGGTCGACGCCAAGGCGGAGGGGGTCGAACTCTTCGAAGCGATCCGGCATTTCAAGATTCCGGCAGCCGACCTCATCGGCAATCCGATGCTGGCGCTCGGCATGACATGGTTCCGGATGCGCGACGCACTTGGCGTCTGAAAGGTCGCTACGCCTTTTTTCCGCGACCGCGCAGACGGCTTTCGAGCAGGCCGAGAACGATCAATATTTCGCCGATGACGAGGACCGACACGACGCCGATCAAGGTTGGCGCTTGCAGCCCCTCGCCCGGCACATAGACGAAAAGCGCAATCGCGAAAGACAGCGTAAGGATGCACATTAACGCCAGAATGCAGGCGACAACGACGCCGCCCGGCGCACGAAAGGGACGCGGCGCCGACGGGTCGGTGAACCGCAGTCGCGCGAAAGAAATCGCAAGGCCGATATAGGGGAGCATAATCAGCGCCGCGCTGAAGGCGAACAACGACCAGAACAGATCGCCGTTTGAGGTCGCCACGCGCCCATAGAGAATAAGCACCGTCGTGCAGACAAGCCCCATCAGCACAGCCGCGCCGATCGGACCGCCATGGCGCTTGTGGCGGATGGCGAAAACGCTCGGCAATTCGCCTTCTGCCGCCGCTTCGGCCGTTGCGCGATTGCAGCCCATGGCCCATGTCGCACCGTTGGAGAAAAACGTGAACAGCGCCATCGCGCCGAGAATAAGGACGATGACGTCGCCGCCCGGCGTCTCCGCAAAGAACAATGCAAGCGTGTCGATGAGGCCTTCGACAATGTTGATTTCCGAGGCCGGAATCGCGGCGAGGATGCCGGCCGTCGCCAGAAAATAAAACGCCAGCACAATGATTCCGGAAATGATGATGCTGAGCGGCATGTCGCGCGCGGGATGCTTGATCTCGCCGCTTGCCGCGCTGACCAATTCAAAGCCGAGCATGCCGTAAACGATCGCCGGCAAATATTTGAGTCCTTCCTTCCACTCAGGCCGGAACGCGTCCGCGGTCAGCGGATTGGCGAAGCCGTGCGTCTGGCCGAAATTCCATCCGGCGAGGATCAGCACCGCGAAAATGATCATCTTGAACAGCGCGCCGAGATTAGGCACCCACTTGCCGATCTTCAGGCCGAGAATGTCGAGGAGCGCCGTCAACCAGGCGAGCGCGATGCCGACGCCGATCTGCTGCGACAAGGTGAGCTCGATTCCGGAAAGCCGTACGAACACGCCGGCGAACAGGATGAAAATCGACGGCAACCAGATCGCCGTGTTGACCCAGTAAGCCCAGACCGCGCGCGTCGCCCAGCGGCGGCCAAGGCCGCGCCGGATCCAGACGTAAAGCCCCCCCTCTTCGGGATAGGCGGTCGCGAGTTCAGCGGTGATGAGCCCGATCGGGATGAGGAAAATCACGCCGAGAAGCAGCCACCAGAAAAGACTGGAGGCGCCGATCGACGCCGACGCCGCCAGCGTGTCGAGAAGAAGAATGGCGGAGACCGTGAACAGCACAAGGTCGGGAAGACCGAGCACTTTCGGCAAGCTTTTGGTCGCTGACATTGAGCCCCTCGCGCGCCGCGACGGGACGGGCGGCGCTAACCCCTTCCGGCGCAAACTTCGCCAGAAATCGGGCCGGCGCGCAAGCGGCGTCTACTCCATCGCCTCCAGCGCCAGTCGGCGTTCGTGGTCGGAGCCGATCGTCTCCACCGCTTTTCGCAATGCAGCGCGAATTTCATCCGTCTCCGGCGCATCGCTCTTGATGGCTTCGATCGCGAGGCGGCGTTCATGGTCGCCGTCGACAGTCGCGGCAGCGTCGATGAGCGCCAGCCAGTGCGGGGAGGCGCCGTCGATGGCGCCCGCAACTTCCTCAATCGCCAGCCGCCGGTCGTGCGCGCCTTCGATGTTCGCGATCGCCTTGATCGCAGCGGCGCCGGCGAGCGGCGCGGCGACTCGGTCGCCGGCAGCCTCAATCGCAAGGCGCAACTCATAATCGCCTTCGATTTTCTCCGCCGCCATCGTCAGCGCGCGCGCGATATTGGCGTCGCTTTGTTCCTCGCTTTCGAGCATCGCGGCGACGGCGAGACGGACTTCGTGATCGCCTTCGATTTCGCCGATCAACGCTGTAACGATCGCGAAATTGCGATCGGTCAGAGGTTTTTCCGCGAGATCCTCGACGATCAGGCGCAGTTCGTGATCGCCTTCGATGGTTTTGGCGACGCCGATTATCTCGGTAATCGACTGGTCGTCCAGCTGCTGCGCCGTCAGAAGCGCGGCGATGGCGCTCCGCTTGGCGTAATCGCTGTCAACGCCGGCAAGGCGTGCGGTCAGCTTGCCGATGTCGTCGGCGGTGAGCGGCGCCGCGCCCGCGAGCGCTTCGACATAGGCGCCGATCGCGTGCGATCCGTTCAGCCGCTCGATCTCGTCGATGACCGCCGCCTTGCCGCCCGACGCGAGCATCGCCTTGACGCGCGTTTCCGCCCCGACGCCGGACGAGCGCGCGAAAAGTTGCAGGAGATCGCCGGCGGATTTGTCCGATTGTGGACCCGACGCCGCCGCCTCGCCGTCGACAAATGTCTTGACGGAAATCGCGTCGCCGTTGCGGCTGTATACCGCCTTATGAACTTCGCCTCTTTGTTTTGCGCTGACTTCGAACGAACCATCGAGCGAACTCAGCGACCGGCCGTCGGCCGACAGCGAAAAATCGCCCTTCCATTCGGCGGATATGTCCTCTTCGCCATCCTTGAGATGAAACGAGCCGCGATCCCCATCGCCGATATTGATGACGTGGACGCCCTCGTCGTCGTCGCCGTCATGCGCGGCGATGATTTTCGGCGCGAAGAGCGTGAGCGCGCCCGCGGCGAGAAGCGACAGGCCGGCGCCTACTCCAAAAGCGGTCAAATGGCTGCGCATGCGGCTCCTGTCGGTTGGCCCCTGGGACGCTACCAAATATCGCCGGCGCAGCAAAACACGGATTGCGGCGAACCGAGGGCCTCAGACGACGAACCCGACGATTTCGCGCACTTCGGCGACGGTCTTGTCAGCGATCGCCCTCGCCCGCTCCGCGCCCTCGACGAGGACGGATCTGAGATAAGCGGGCTCCGCCTCAAGCCGGCGCAGCTCCGCGCCGATCGGGGAGATCTTGGCGACGACGAGATCGGCGAGCGCCGGCTTGAACCGGCCAAACCCCTCGCCTCCGAATTCCTTCAGCACGTCCGCGTCGGACTTGCCCGAAAGCGCCGCGTAGATGCCGACGAGATTGGCGGCCTCCGGACGATTTTCGAGGCCGGCGACTTCCGATGGAAGCGGCTCGGGATCGGTCTTGGCCTTTTTGATTTTCTTCGCGATCGCATCGGCGTCGTCGGACAAATAGATCGTCGCCTGCTCCGACGGGTCGGACTTCGACATCTTCGCCGTTCCGTCCCGCAGCGACATGACGCGCGCGCCGGGTCCTTTGATGAGGGGTTCGGGCGCCGGAAAATAATCCTCAACGCCAAATTCGCGATTGAACTTGCCGGCAATGTCTCTCGCGAGTTCGAGGTGCTGCTTTTGGTCTTCGCCGACCGGAACGTGCGTCGCCTTGTAAACGAGAATGTCGGCGGCCATCAGCACCGGATAAGTGTAAAGGCCGACCGATGCGCGTTCCTTGTCCTTGCCGGCCTTGTCCTTGAACTGCGTCATGCGGTCGAGCCAGCCAAGCCGCGCCACGCAGTTGAAAATCCACGCCAGCTCCGCGTGCGCCGGCACGCCCGACTGATGCAGCACGGTCGCCTTCTTCGGGTCGACGCCGGCCGCAAGATAAGAGGCGACGATATGAAACGTCTGGTCCCGGAGTTTTTTCGGGTCCTGCCAGACGGTGATCGCGTGCATGTCGACGACGCAAAAATAACAGTCGTGCGCGTGCTGCATGTCGACGAATTTCCGGATCGCGCCGAGATAATTGCCAAGATGCATGCCGCCCGACGGCTGGATGCCCGAAAACACCCTTTCCGGACCCTTATAGCCGGTCATGTAGCCTCGCCTTAAAAGCTTTTGCGGTTTCTGGAATAGGCCTTGTAGTCGCTGCGGCGGATGCCGCCAAGGGCGACCAGGGCGACCCCGTAAACAGCGATTCCGGCGCAGGCGATGGAAATCACCGCCGCCCAGCGCCGGTCAAATAACAATCCGGCGAGCGCGTCGGCATGCTGAAGGGCGAACCAGACAAAGCCTGTCATGGCGAGCGTCGCGGCGACGATCCGCGGCGCGCGGGACAACAGCCGCGGGTCGGCGCGAAACTGGCCCCGCCGCCAGAGATTGACCGCAAGCTGGATCACCTGAAGCCACGCCGCGAAGACGGTCGCGAACGCCACCGCGAGAAATCCGAAAATCGGAAACAGCAGGAGCGCCAGAGCGGTGTTCACGCCGATCGAGACCAACGCGTAATTCATCGGCGCGCGCGTGTCTTCGCGCGCGAAAAAGGCTGGCGCGAAAATGCGTTGCCAGACGAAGGCCGGCAGGCCCCATCCGTAGATCGCCAGCGCCCAGCCGGTCCATTTGACGTCTTCGGCGGTGAAGGCGGAGCTGCGCCCGCCGAACAGCGACAACGCATCCGTCGCAAAGCCGACGAACAGCGCGTCGCAGATCGGCGCCGCCATCACGATGAACGCGGCCGCCGCCGGAAGGGTCAGCACCGCCGACAACTCAAGCGAGCGATTGATCGCGTGCAGCGCGCCTGCTTCGTCGCCTTCCTTCACCCGGCGCGACAGCATCGGGAGGAGCACGACGCCGAGCGCCGTGCCGACGACCGCAAGCGGCAACTGATAGAGCTGGTCGGCGTTCATCAGCCAGGAAACGGCGCCCGGTTCTTGCGAGGCGATATTGGTGCCGATGATGATGTTGATCTGCGTCGCGCCGGCCGAAAGAAATCCCGGCGCGCCGAGAACGAAAAGCCGCCGGACGCCGGGCGTCAGCCGCGGCCAGCGCAATTTCAAAAGATAGCCCTGCCGCTTTGCGCCCCACATCAAGAGCCAGAGCTGAAGAAAGCCGCTGATCGCCGTCGCCCACGCCAGCGCCTCGCCGGTGACGTGAATTTCGCCGCCCGCAAACAGCATGATCGCCGCGATCTGGCAGAAATTCAGCAGCAAGGGCGCGCCCGCATATGCCATAAACTTGTCGAGGGAATTCAAAACGCCGGACAAAAGACCGACCATCGACATGCAGGCGAGATAGGGAAACATGATCCGCAGATACAACGTCGTCAGGTCGAATTTTTCCGGATCGTCGACGAAGCCCGAGGCGATGAGATGCACGAACAGCGGCGCGGCGATTTCGACGACCACGGTGAAGGCGAGCAGGATGAACAACAGCGTCGCCATCACCTCTTCGGCGAAGAGCTTTGCTGCGGCCTTGTCGTCCTCGATCAGCTTTCCCTGAAACAGCGGCACGAACGCCGCCTGAAAGGCGCCTTCGGCGAACAGGCGGCGAAACATGTTCGGCAGCCGGAACGCCGCCCAGAACGCGTCGGCGACCGGATTGCCGCCCGCGCCGATGACGCCGGCGATCAGCACCTGACGCGCAAAGCCGAGGACCCGGCTCGCCATGGTCATGCCGCTGACCGTCGCCAGTGATTTGAAGAGATTGCCGCTCATGAACGCCCGCGCTTTAGAGGCGATGTTTGTTTGAATTCGGGCGGAATGTCAGCCCGATAGATGACCCCGGCGTTAACGCAGTTCGCGGCGGGATCAAAAGGCTGACTCAGGATGCGGCCTTCGGAGGCGTTTTCACGCCGTCGCCGAGCGTCGCCAGCAGCCGCCGCTCGATCGCCTGCTGCAGTCGGCGGTCGTCGATTTTCTCGCCTTCCGCCGTTTGCAGGTAAAACGCGTCGACCGCACGCTCGCCATAGGTCGCGATATGCGCGGAATTGATCTGCACCCCAAGCTCGGCGAGCGCCGAGGTGAGGTTGTACAAAAGGCCGGGCCGGTCGCGCCCCTCCGCTTCGACGACGAGCGCCGTATCCGAGGCTTCCGGCGCGAGGCGGACGACGGGAGGCACCGAAAAGATCGCCCGGCGGTCGCCTATCCGGCGGCCGAGGGCCGGCGGCTCGACCGGCTTTTCTCGCGCCGCCGCGAGCAGCGCCGCGTGAAGCGTGCGAACGAAGTTGGCGAGCGCTTCTCCAGCCGCGCCGTCCGGCGGGCGAATCGCGAACACGTCGATGATCTTGCCGTCGTCGAGCGTCAGCGCGTGCACGTTTCTGACATTGCCGCCGGCGCCGGCGATCGCGCCCGCAAGATCAGCAAGCAGGCCGGTGCGGTCGTCGGCGTAAACGATCGCCTCGACATCTTCTTCGGCGATCGACGCGGCGACCCCGCAGCGTTCGGCGCTGCGCGCAAGCTCGGCGGCGCGTGAAAAGGTTTCCGGGTCGATCATCGCGAGCGACGCATCCGAGAGACGGTTCATGAACGCCGCGCGTTCGGACTTAGGCCAGTCCGACAAGGCGGCGTCGGCCTCTTTGCGGGTTTTGCTGGCGCGCTCCTCCATCCAGTCGGCAAGCGCCGCGTCGCCGCCGGCGAGAAAGGCGTCGGCGCCGGAATAAAGCGCGGTGATCTGTTTGCGCGTCCAGTCGTCCCATGCGTCAGCGCTGACCGCGCGCAAATGACAGATGGTGAGGACGAGCAACATCCGAAGCCGCGCGCGCGTTCCGACTTCGGCCGCAAAATCGGCGATGACTTTTGCTTCGCCGAGATTGCGCCGATGCGCGACGCCGACCATGTGCAACGGGCGCGCCGCGCACCAGGCGATGTCGCCGGCGTCCGCGTCGCTTTCACCGAGCCGGCGCGCGACGCGGCCGATCAGCGCTTCTGCGTTTTCTTCCGACCGCTCTTTCAGCGACCAGCCGGATTGATGCAGCAGGACAGCGAGATAAAAAGGCGCGAGCCGTTCCGCCCCGGCGAGGATCTCGGTCGAAATCGGGTGCAGGTCTTTCTCGAGGCCGATCCTTATCCGGTTCAATATGCCGATCGACTGGAAGACGTGCTCATCGAGCGAATAGCGGCGGAACAGGCCGTATTCGATGCGGCCGGTGATCTGCCCGAAGGACGGCACATATTTGCCGAGGAGCCCCGTTTCCGACATCACCCGGAGCATCTTGACCGGGTCCTTTGCGGTCGCAATCGAGGCGACGAAAAGTTGCGCGACGACAGGATCGCGCCGGACCTCGCTGGTGATCGCGGTTGAATTCTTCGAAATGAGATCGAGCGCGTCGGGATGAAAATCGATTTCGGGCCGCTTCGCGAATGCCCTGAAATAGCGGAAAAGATCGACAGGATTTTTCGCCGCCGCCGCGGCGCTGGCGAAATCGAGCCGGCCGTTCTTGATGCGCAGATTGATTTTCGCGCCCGCCTCGTCGGTCGACAGCGCCTTCGGGAGCGGCGCCGGCGCGCGGTCGAGCAGTTTTGCGTTTTCTTCTTCAAGGCGCGCCCAGAAAATCCGGGTCAGCCGCCCGATCTCAACCGCGGTGACGAAATAATGTTTCATCATCCGCTCGGCGGCGGTCATGTCGGCTCTGCCCGCATAGCCGAGGCGCTCGGCGAGCTGCGGCTGGATATCGAAGGTCAAGCGCTCATCCGCGCGGCCGCGTAGATCATGGAGATGGACGCGCAAGGACAGCAGGAAGCGCTCGGCCTTTCTGAGCGATTCAGCGTCCTCGGGACGGAAGATGGCGCCGCGCTTTGGCGCGTCCCCGAGCGGCCGGCCATAAAGCGCGCGGTAAATCCAGCCGATCACGTGGATATCCCGGAGGCCGCCCTTTCCTTCCTTCAGATCAGGCTCGGAGAGATAGCGCGACTGGTTCGAATTGTCGTGCCGGCCTTCCTGCTCTTTTTTCTTCGCCTTGACGAATTTCGATTTCGTCCGCCAACGGAGCATTTCGAATTTCGACTGGAAATCCTTGAAGAGCTTCATGTCGCCCGCAACCAGCCGGGCGTCGAGATAGGATGTCATCGCTGTCATGTCGGCGCTGGCGAGCGCAATCGCCGATGAGGGCGTGTGAACGCCCTGCCCGACGGTAAGCCCCGCATCCCAGAGCGGATAAAGAACGGCGTTGACGAAAGTTTTCAGCGCGTCCTCGCTGACGCCCGAATGTAAAATGAGAAGGTCGATATCGGACAACGGCGCCAGCTGGCCGCGTCCATAGCCGCCGGTCGCGACCAACGCGATTTTGGCTTTCGCCGGCAGGGCGTCAAGCTGCGGCGCGGCGATCGCGGCGAGCGCTGCGTCCATCGTCTGCGACAGACGGGCGACGATCACGTCGCCGCGCGCGTAATGCTCAAGCAGCGCCCGGCGCGATTCCGCCAGCAATTTCTTCAATGCGACGCCGGCGGCGCCGAATGTCTGGCCGGACTTTTCCGCGGCGAGCGCCGCGCCGAGCCGCTCGCCGACGGCCCCGGGTTTCAGGATTGATCCCGCCTCGCTCAACCAGTCGCTCCGTGATGTCGAAGGCGCGGTCGCATCTCAGGTTCCGTGATGTTGCGGCGCAACACATCAATCAGGTTCGAGCAGGGATTTCAATTGATAGATCGCCTCCAGCGCTTCTTTCGGCGCCATCCCGTCGGGATCGAGCGCCTTGACGGCCAGGCGGAGCGGGTCTTCCCCGGCGTCAGCCGCTGGGGTCGCCGCCGGCGCGGCGAATAGCGGCAGGTCGTCCATCGCCCCGGTCCGCTTGCGGTCGTTTTCAAGGCGCTTCAGGATTTCACCCGCGCGGGCGATCACCTCCTTCGGCAGGCCCGCGAGGCGCGCGACCGCGACGCCATAGGAGCGGTCGGCAGGGCCCGGCCCCACCTCATGCAGGAAGACGACATCGCCTTTATATTCCCTCACCCGCATCGAAACGTTCTGAAGGCGCGGCAGGCGGTCGGCGAGCGCCGTCAGCTCGTGATAATGGGTGGCGAAAAGTCCCCGGCTTCGGTTCCGGTCATGAAGATGCTCGACGGCGGCCCATGCGATCGACATGCCGTCGAAGGTCGAGGTGCCGCGCCCGATCTCGTCGAGCACGACCAGCGACCTTTGTCCCGCCTGATTGAGGATCGCCGCCGTTTCGATCATCTCGACCATGAAGGTCGAGCGACCGCGTGCAATATCGTCGGCCGCGCCGACACGCGAGAAAACCCGGTCGGCGACGCCGAGATGAACCGATGACGCCGGCGCATAGCCGCCGGCCTGCGCGAGGATGGCGATCAGCGCATTCTGGCGCAGGAAGGTCGACTTGCCGGCCATGTTCGGCCCGGTGACGAGTTGCAAGAGAGGGCCGCGTTCGTCGCCGAGCCGGCAATCATTGGCGACGAATTTCGCGGCGCCCGTCCGGCGGCCCGCCGCCTCGACAACCGGATGGCGCCCACCGCGAATGTCGAAGGCGAGCGTTTCATCGATGACCGGACGGACGTAATTTTCCTCCGTGGCGAGAATGGCGAAGGACGCCGCGACATCGATCGCTGCGATCGCTTCCGCCGCCGCCGCGATATCCTCGGCCCGCGCGACGATTTCGCCGGTCAGATCGGCGAAGATCGCCAGCTCCCGCGCCAGCGCCTCGTCGCGCGCGCGGGCGATCCGTCCGTCGAGATCGGCAAGCTCGCCGGTGGTGAATCTCACCGCACTCGCCAGCGTCTGGCGATGGATGAACATCGGGGCTTGCGGACCGGAGAGAAGGATATCGCCGGACGACGGCGGCGTTTCGACAAAATATCCAAGGACGTTGTTGTGGCGAATCTTGAGGCTCTTGACGGCGGTCGCCTCGCGATACTGCGCTTCAAGAGAGGCGATGACGCGCCGCGATTCGTCCCTGAGGGCGATCGCCGCATCGAGACCAGGATCAAACCCCCGCGCGATAAACCCGCCGTCGCGGGCGAGCATCGGCGGATTTTCCGACAAGGCCTCTTTCAGCAGACGGATCAAACCGGAAAAGCCGCCGGCGTCGCGCGCCTCCAGCGCGACGGCGGCGTTCTTCAACTCGTCGTTCAGGTCAACTTTCGACAACAGCGCCGCAATCGACTGCGCCGCGAGAAGCCCGTCGCGAACAGCCCCGAGATCGCGCGGACCGCCGCGGCCGAGAGCGAGGCGCGACAGGGCGCGCGCGATGTCGGGCGCGCCGCGCAACAGACGGCGGCAATCGTCGCTGAGGCGCTTATCCTCGGCGAAGCGGCTGACGGAGGAGAGGCGCTGGTCGATGGCGGCGGCGGAGGTGAGCGGCGCCGAGATCCGCCGCGCGAGCAGGCGCGCGCCCGCCGCCGTGACCGTGCGGTCGACAGCGCCGACCAGAGACCCTTCCCGCCCGCCGCCGGCGGACTTCAACAGCTCAAGCGAGGCTCTGGTCGCGTCGTCGATCAGCATCAGGGCGCTTTTGTCGGTGCGCTTGGGCGGGCGGAGCGCGGGAAGCTTTCCGGCCTGCGTCAGCTGCACATAGGAGAGCAACGCGCCGAGCGCGGCGCATTCGGCTCGCGAAAAATCGCCGAAAGCCTCGAGCGCCGCGACGGCGAAAGCCTCGCGCAGGCGCCGCTCGCCGCTTTTCGAATCGAATGTCGACGCCGCCTGACGGGTGAGCCGCACGCCGGACTTCACCGCGTCAAGAATGCCGCGCCATTCCGCCGGCGGCGCGTCGACATCGGCGATGATCAGCTCGGAAAAGGGCAGCGCGGAAAAATCCGCGGAAAAAGTCGCGGCGCTGGTCGATCTGACGACCAGCTCGCCGGTTGAAATGTCGACCCCCGCCAGCGCGCCCTCGCCGCCGCCGAGAAGGGCGAGCGCGCCGAGGAAGTTTCCTTCCGCCGCGTCGAGCAATGTTTCTTCGGTGACGGTCCCGGGCGTCACGACGCGCACGACTTCCCGCCGGACGACGGATTTCGCGCCGCGCTTTTTCGCCGCCGCCGGATCTTCGGTCTGCTCACAGATGGCGACCGAAAATCCCGCCCGGATGAGGCGCGCCAGATACGCCTCATAAGCGTGGAACGGCACGCCGCACATCGGGATATCTTCGCCCGCGTGTTTGCCGCGCCGCGTCAGCGTGATGTCGAGCGCCGCCGACGCTTTCACGGCGTCGTCGAAAAACAGCTCGTAAAAATCGCCCATGCGATAGAACAGCAGCGCATCGCCCGACCGCGAACGGATGTCGAGATATTGCGCCATCATCGGCGTCGCATCCGCCGGGATGTCGTTGGCGGCGGGCGTAAGGGCGGGTGAAGATGCGTCCATGATCGCCGGCGAGTATCGCGCTTGTTGCTGCGCCCTCCGTTTAGCGGACCGGCGTCAAAGAGTCGAAGGCGCGCGATAAGGGCTTGCCGCCGCCGGGAAATTAGTGACGATGCGCGCCGATGCCGCCACGCCAGTCCCATCCCCCGCTTCAGACGACGATCGACCTAGGCGATCGAACCGCGCCGCTGACCGCCCGAATCAACCGGCGGGCCCGCCGTCTGATCGTCACCGTCGACGCGGCCGCAGGGCGCGTTTTTGTCACCGCGCCGTCAAAGCGAGCGCTTCCCGAGGCGCTCGATTTTGCAAAAACGCGCGCCCGGTGGATCAGCGCGCAATTGTCGGAACACCGGCGGGCGAAGCCCTTCGCGGCGGGAACTGTGTTTCCGTTTCGCGGGGCGCCGGTCAAGATCGTCAATCAGGGCGCGCCGCGCGCGGCGGTGCGCCTGTCGGAGGGCGCGCTGATCGCCGGCGGCGATCCGCTCCATGTCAATCGCCGGGTCACCGACTGGCTGAAGGCAGAGGCGCGCAAGACGCTCACCGAACGCGCCGACCATTACTGCCAGAAGCTTGGACGAAAGCGCGGGCCGATCACCATTCGCGACACGCGCTCCCGCTGGGGATCGTGCGCGCGCGACGGCGCGCTTTCATTCTCCTGGCGTCTTATCTTCGCGCCGCCGGACATACTCGATTACGTCGCCGCGCATGAATGCGCGCACCTTGTCCATCTCAATCACTCGCCCGCCTATTGGCGCATCGTCAAAAGCCTCGGCGTCGACGCCCGCACCGCCCGCGACTGGTTCGAAGAACATGGCCAGGGCCTTTACGCCTATGGCGGCGCAAAAGCCTGAAGCAAACGCCCGCGTTGACGACGCCGCGCGACGCGCGCCCCGGCACGAAACGCCATGTCAGGATTTTCGAGTGTCTTGCTAGCCCTACGCAGGCGCCAGTTCGTCGATCGCCGGCAGGATCGGCGCGACCAGCGGGTTTTCTTCTTCTCTTGGTGGCCGCGCGATCAGCGCCCGCTCCATGATCTCGCGCCAGATCGTCGCCGGGGCGCCGCCGCCAGTGATGTCGCCCATCGGCTTGTAATCGTCGCGACCGACCCAGACGACGCAGATGAAGCCGCCCGCGTGCCCGACGAACCAGGCGTCGCGGTTGTCTTGCGTGGTGCCGGTCTTGCCGCGCGCCTGATAGCGCGAAAGATGGGCGGCCTTTCCAGTTCCCCAATCGGCGACCGCGGCGAGCATGGCGTTGAGGTCGCGAATGGCGCCGGGCGAGGCCGCCGATTCGATAAATCTCGTCTTGCGGGTGAACACCCTGTCGCCGTCGCTAAGATCGATGCGCTCAACACCGTGGGGCTCGATCCGGTAGCCGCCATTGGCGAGCGGCGCGTAAGCGCCCGCGAGTTCAAGCGGCGTCACCGCGTCGACGCCGAGCGCCAGCGCCGGCCCCTGATTGAACGGGCCTTTGAGGCCCATCCGCTTGGCCGCGAGGCGAACCGCGCCGCGCCCCGTCCGTTCCTGAAGGCGAACGGTCGCGCTGTTCAGCGACCTTGCGAGACCTTCGGTCAGCGTCACCTCGCCGAAATATTTTCCCTTGTAATTTTCCGGCGACCATTTGCCGACCGTCACCGGCGCGTCCTCGATGATGTCGAACGGGCTCGCGCCCATCTCCAGCGCCGCGAGAAAGACGAACGGCTTGAACGCCGATCCGGGCTGGCGGCGCGCATGAGCGGCCCGATTGAACTGACTGATCCGGTAATCCTTCCCGCCCGCCATCGCGCGCACGGCGCCTTCGGGGTCGAGGATGACCGCGGCGACTTCGATCGAGGGGTCGAGATGCGACAGCGCCGCGCCCGCGGTCATTCCCATTTCAAGCGCATCTTGCAGCGCCGGATCGAAGGTCGTCCTGACCGTCAAATCGGCGTCGATCGACTTTGCGAGCGTCCTTGCTTCGGCGATGGCGAAATCGACAAAATAAGGCGCGCCGGCGAATTGCGAGGCGCCGATGCGCACCGGCGATCTCAAGGCGGTCCTCGCCTGATCTCGGGTGATGAATCCGGCGTCGAGCATCGCATCGATGACAATCCGCGCGCGCTGACCGGAATCAACCGGATTTTTGTCCGGCGCGTAGTGCGACGGCGCCTTCAGCAGCCCGGCGAGCACCGCCGACTCAGCGAGCGTCAGTCCGTGCGCGGACTTGCCGAAATAGCGATAACTGGCGGCGTCGATGCCGTAAGCGCCGGCGCCGAAATAGACGCGGTTCAGATACAGCGTCAAAATCTCGTCCTTGCTGAACCGATGTTCCAGCCAGAGCGCGAGAAAGAATTCCTGAATCTTGCGCTTGTAGGTGCGGTCTGACGATAGGAAGAGGTTTTTCGCGAGCTGTTGCGTCAGAGTCGAGCCGCCCTGACGGACTTCGCCCTCTTTCATGTTGACGAAGATCGCGCGCGCAACCGCCAGCGGATTGACGCCGACATGATGATAGAAATTCCGGTCCTCGACCGCGAGCACCGCTTGCGGCGCGTAGGCCGGCAAATCCGTCAATCGCACCGGCGCCCCGAAACTTTGGCCGTGGATCGAAATCGGCGACCCGTCGGCGGCGACCATGGTCACGCGGGGGTGCGCGTTCTCGCGCCATAAACCGTCCGTATCCGGCAGATCGCGCGTGAAATGGACGACGCTCGCCGCGAGCGCTATCGCGCCGGCGAAGATGAAAAAACCGGCTTCGGCGGAATGCCGCACGAGCCGGTCGCGCAGCCCTCCCGCTTTCTTCTTGCCGCGCGCGCGAGGGCGCTTGCGAGCGCGGGAGGCGCCCGCCGCCGCTTTCGCCCGGGCCGCCGGGGACCGTCGATATACGCGCGATGGCGTCATGCGCGGGACAGTCCGGCGACGAGGGTTAACGAAACATGAACGCGGGGCTCCTCGCGCCTTGTATCCCGTCGCCGCCGCGGCGTAGTCTATCGCCCTGCGCCTCAGTTGGGGGAAGTTCTCGTGTTGATTTCAATGGCGAAAACGCCATCGCCCGCCAGGGACGCGAAGGAGGCCGCGATCGTCGCCGCCGCCCGCGCGACTTTCCTGGCGCAGGGGTATGATTCGGCGAGCATGGACCAGATTGCCCTTACTGCGGGCGTTTCGAAGCGCACGGTCTATAATCGCTTTCGTTCGAAAGAGGAGCTGTTCGCGGCCGCGATCGAAGAATCCTGCCGCGAGATCCTCCCCGTAGACCTGGCGGCGATTGAAGCGAACCTGTCGGCGGATCACTTTGTCAGCGAGATGGCGCACGCCTATCTGCGCGGCGTGCTGGCGCCCGAGGCGCTCGCCCTGCGACGGATCGCCGCTTTCGAGGCGGGCCGCAACCCCTCGCTCGGCAAGGTCTATCTGACGCACGGACCGGCTTTCATGGCGGCGACTTTCGCGCCGGTGCTGGAGCGCATCGCCAGGCGCGAGGGGCTGAAGATTGATGACGTTGAAACGGCGATCTACCAGCTCGGCTCCCTGATCTCCGAGCCGCTCTACACCCAAATGCTGCTTGGCGCGCCGCCGCCCGATTTCGACGCCGCGATCGATCTCCAGATCGAAAGCGGGATCAAGGCATTCTGGCGAATCTACGGGCGCTGAGCTTCAGCGCCGCCCATCTTCCCGAACGCTGGCCATCCTCCCGAACAATCTCGACGCAAAAGAAAACCGGCGCAGCTTGCGCTGCGCCGGCTTTTTGAACTCAGGAAGGTAGCTTTATTCGAAGCTGATGACGACTTCCGTGCGGCGGTTGAGCGGCTCGCGAACGCCGTCTTCCGTCGGCTTGGCCGGACGATCTTCGCCGAAGGAGTCGACGCGGATCGAGTCGGCCGCAACGCCGTTGGCGATGAGCGCATCGCGAACAACCGATGCGCGGCGCTCCGAGAGGGCCTGGTTGTAAGCCGAGCCGCCCGAGCGGTCGGCGTGGCCGGAGACGACGACCGTTTTCACGTCGTTCGCCAGCGCGCGCGAGGAAGCTTCCTTGATCAGGTTCGAGGCTTCCGGCGTCAGGTTCGATTTGTCATAGTCGAAATAGACGATGACGTTGATCGGATCGAGGTTCGCCGCGTTGTTCTCGGTCAGCTGCGGCGGGCAGTCAGCCGCGACCGGAACGCTCGAGCCGTCCCAGCAATCCTTGTACTGGGGAGCCGCCGCCGCCGGAGCGCCGAAGTTCCAGCGCAGGCCAGCGAACACGCTGTGCGAATTGTATTCCTGGTCGAAGTTCGTGGCGACACCCGCGAGCGTTCCCGAGAAGTTCGGGTCAAGCGTGGCGAAGTAGCGGTACGAAACATCGAGAGCGAGGCCTTCGGCAAGCTGGAACGCCAATCCGGCGATGCCCTGATAAGCAAGTTCCCAGGACTTGTCGTTGACGACAAGCGAGCCGAAACCGCCCGAGAAGCTCGGGTCGGCGCCAAGGTAATCGGCTTTAAGCCGCGCCATGCCGGCGCCGAGGCCGACATACGGCGTCACGCTGCCGCTGCTTTTGAAATCCTTGATGATGTTGAACATCAACGACAGCGAACGAATGTCGCCGTCAACCGTGCTATCCGTCCAGCCGGTGAAATTGATCCCGTCGCCCGGGAGGTGCCGCAAATCGTTGTTGCGGTAGCTGAATTCCAGTTCTTTCCGCCAGCCTGAAGCGCTCTCATGGCCGAACGCGGTATAGACGCCGATGCCGTTGTCGTAATCAGCTTCGCTG
>Ga0155549_1058_pt5 | contig 19356 bp, 28 predicted proteins | sample RifCSPhighO2_12_FD_107206 | JGI IMG/M metagenome (GOLD analysis project Ga0155549, IMG submission 107206) | Alphaproteobacteria bacterium RIFCSPHIGHO2_12_FULL_63_12
CGGGCGAGCGCAGCCCCTCGATGACGGCGAAATCGGTGTCGGTAATCTCGATGGCGCGCTCGACGACGCGCACGAGGTCGGGATGGACTCCCGTCAGCTTCTTGCGGCTGCCGCGCCCAAGGACGAAGCCCATGTCACGAACTCGATGCCGCGATCTGGATCGTCAGCGGCCGGCGCCGGCGCAGGTCGGCCTCGCCGCCGCCGATGACCACCGGGCCGGACTTGATGGCGTTGATTCCGAGCCGGGTCAGCCGCGCGCTCGCGAGCTGCTTCTTCGTGTCCTCGTCCTTCTGGCCGGCGCGCATCTCAGCCGCGGCGAACAGGACGATCAGCCGGTCATCCAAGTCCGCCGTGTCGGCGTCGGCCGTCAGGGAGCCGAGCGCCTTGATGCCGGAGAAACGGATGGTCGAGACCGTGGCCGGCATCGGCCAGACCTCGAACTGAAGGGATCCGCCGTCATCGTACCAGTCCCACTTGAGGACCGGATCGGAGCGCACATCCTCGCCCGAATCGAACTGGTTGTAGTCGATCTCGGTGTCGATCCCGAACGTCACGGGTTGCCAAAGCGACCCCCACCGGAAGACCGCGCCATCGACGCGATCGGGGTTGATCGCCGCGGGCCAGTCGTAGAACCGCTGGCCGGCCGCCGTCGCCTTGTCGGCGTGGCGGACGCGCAGGTGCGGCCAGGTGTAGGTGTCGTACAGAAGCTCCTGGTGGCGGCGGAGCAACTGCTGCAACTGCCCGATCTTCTCCTGGCCCACGGCGGCCGAGGCCGACATGCCGATCTCGGCCTTGAGTTGCGCCACCAGTTGGCCGAGCGTGGTGCCGCGGGCCATGGGCTACGCCGCCGTGCGCTCGCCCTCATCCTCGCCCTCGACGGGCTCGGCGGGCGCGTCCTCGGGCAGGCTGACCGGCAGGCGCCCGCCCATCGCTGCGGGGCCGAACAGGTCGACGATCGCCTTGGCGCCGAAGCCGGGCTTGCCGCTGGGGCCTGGCTGACCGTAGACGTTCTCCAGGCGCTCGCGCTCCGCGCGGTGCGAGGTCTTGTCCATGCGGGTCGGCTTGATGTCGACCACGGCGTCCGCGCCGTGGATCGCCCGCAGGACCATGATTTCGGGCGCGGTCACGTCGGGCTTCGGGATGACGTGGCTGAGGCTTCCGCCGAGGCGAAGCATGACGGAGTAGTGTTGCATTTTCAGCTCCTTTGATGAGGGACGAGAAAGTGACGACCGTGGATGGTCGTCACTTTCTACAACGATGTCAAGCGATCGAGAACACCTCGTTCGAATTGAGCTTGTCCACGACCATGCCGCCCGTCCAGGTCATCGCCCGGTAGTAGACGTACTGGTCGGCGGGACGCGCCGGCGTGTGCATCTTCCGGTCCTCCCCCTCCATCACATACGGCTTGATGTTCTTGAGGTCGAGGAGGTAGGCGTACTTCGCCAGGCCGAGATCGTCGAGCGTCGGATCGTAGAACAGGTTGACGCCCTTGAACGACATGTCGCTGACAGACAGGTCGATCTTGCCCGACTTGTTCCAGCCGTCCTGGGTGAACGTGCCGTTCGTGCGAAGCTCCATCTCGAGCGCGTCGAGGAAGTCGGAGCCGGCCGGGAAGAACTTCGGCTTGCCGCCGAAGCGCCGCACCTGACGGAACTCCTGCTGGAGCTTGCGCGCGAGCGGCTGGGCCGACCAGGTGGACGAGTTCGATGCGACGGCGAGCGCCGCCCGATTCCGCCACCAGGTATTCTGCGCGCGGTCGAGGCCGCCGGTGACGCCGACCGTGGGGGCGTCCAGGATGAACGCCAGGATTCCGGGCGAGACCTTCGCGTCCTGGGAGCCGTCGCGCCAGAACATGTTGTTCATGCCGCGCGCCCAGCCGTCCATCATGTCGTCCACCTTGTCGTCGAGAAGGTTGACGAGCAACGCCATCTCGGAATCCGAGTGCTGCGAGGTCTTGGCGCCGGTCGTCGAATCGACGACCGAGATGCCGGACTGCTTCAGCTCGGTTCCGGTTAAGCTGATGCCAGCGTGGATCTCGTACCACTTGTACGACCACCGCTTCAGGTTCGCGGGATTCGCGTAGGACACCACGTCGTCGTGGGTGTAGCCCATGATCGTGGTCGTCGGGTCGCCCTTGACGGGGCCGGTGATGAACTCCTTGGAGGTGCCGAAGGTCTTCTGATTCTTCAGCATCGCGTCCAGGAGCGGACGGTCCTGGATGGTCTGGCTCATCGCCTGGCCGCGGATGTGGAAGTCGAGGACGCCGTTGGAGATCGACGCGAGTTCGTTTGCGGTGAAGGGCATGGTTTGCTCCTTGCCTCGTTGTGACCGCCTACGCCCCCATCTGAGCGAGAGCCGCGTTGGCGGCCTCGATCGAGTTCTTGGGCACGGCGATCGGTTTTGCGGATGACCCGTCGATCGGGGGAGCCACGGCGTCCTTCTTCGGAGCGAAGGGGCGGAGCGATGCGTTGACCGCATCGAGCGCGTCCTGCGCTAGCTTGGCGGCCTCCGCGCGGTTGCGCGGCGGACGCTCTTGCCGAAGGGCCTTGACCTGGGCCTCGACCAGCGGTAGCTTCCGGGCGTAGTCGGGATCCTTCTTGGACCACTCCGTCTCCCACGCGCTCACACCTGCCGCCATGTCGCTCAGGAGGGTATGGCGCTCGCGCGCTGTTGCCTCGTCGGTGGTCCGCTGCGTCGCCGCAGCCTCCCGCCGCTTGGCCGCGTCCGCCTCGGAGCGAACCCGCGACAACTCGCGCGCCCGATCCTCGGAGACGTGCCCGAGATCGACATCCTTCCGAAGGTCGTCCGGCAGCACCTCGCCCGTGACCTGAAGCAATGACTCGTAGAACGGCTTCAGGGCCGCGAGCGCCTTGTGCGGGTCGCCCTTCATCAAGGCCATGATATTGAAGCCGGTCGTCACCTCGTCGGGAGAGAGGTCGGCCCGCTGCATCATGGACTGCATTTGGGTGAAGCGTTCCGCCATGGGCTCGAGCTGAGCGATCCTCTCGCTCTGCGCGCGCTCCTTGGCGATTCGCCGCATCCATGCCGGGTGCTTGTGGAAGGGGAGTTCCTTTTCCGCATCGTCGCCGGCTTCCGCCTCGCCCTCGGGCTTGGCGTCGGCCGGCGCTTCCGCGTCGGATCCCTTCGCGTCCGGTTTCGCGACTGGCGGGGCCGCGGCCTTCGCATCCTCCGCGAGACGGATCTTCACCGCTTCGAGGACGGAGGTCGGCTGTTTATCGCCGGTCTTCGTGGTGTCATCCGCAGGGGACGAGACTGCGGCAGGAACGTTAGCGTCCATGGCGGATGCCGTGTCGGCCATTACCGGCTTGGCGGCGTCCGATGCTGACGGGGCATCGGTCATTTTTAGCGTCTCCGTTTTTGGTTCCCCGCTTCTGACGGCGGGGTTCTCCGCTACTGGTCCGGGCGGCTTCCGGGTTGCCGAGGTTAAATCCCAGCAAGAGTCATCATCTACATTTTGGACAAGGCGCGCAACCTTTTACATCCCGCTCATCGGCGCCGGGAACGCCGGCTGGCCTCCAGGGGCGACGCCGGGCGGCGCCGGAGCGTTGTTCGCGCCCTGATCGCCTTGCGCCTCGGGAGCGCCCTTTGGCGCCGGATCGTTCGGATTCGAGTCGTTGCCGGTGCCCGCCGGCGCGGCCGCGGCCTTGGACGCGGCGTTCATGGAGATGATCGACGGCAGGCCATCCAGCAGAGCCTCGGTCAAGTCGACGCCTTCGTCGATCGCCTCGGCCATCTTGCGCGCGACCCATGCCGGGTTGAATCCCGGAACCTGGATAATGACCGGGATCATGCGCTCGAGGTTGGCGATGTCCTGCTCGCGGTTCGGCCGGCCGTTCGAGCCGGCGACGATTTCGAGGTACACCTGGTCGGCCATGTCCTCGCGCGACATCTCGGGCCACGCTGCTCCCGGCCCGGCGATCCGCTGCGCCGTCTCCGGCGCGATCTCCAGCAGCATGACCTCGCCGCCGGCGCGCGCCAGCTCGGTCAACGTCTCCTCCAGGTCGTCGACCGCCGACGATAGGGTGGCGACGTTCGATCCGGCGGCAACCGACACCTCCGTCGCGGAGTCGCCGGACGTGCCGCCGAAATTCGCCTGCTGCGATCCGGTCGTGCGCTGGATGTCCTCGAAGATCGGATTCGTCTCGTAGAGGTTCGTGTCGATCGGGACCGACTTCATCGGCGCGATGATGTCCTCGGCCTTCATGCCGGGGACCATCGACACCTTCAGGGTGTGAATCGCGTGCGGCACGCGCGCGCCGATGACCTTCAGGTCTTCGTCGTCCAGCTTGGCCCCGAGGTTGAGGTAAAACGGCTGGTTGGCGATCCGGTGCTGGCGCAGCGCCTCGCGCGAGCGGTTGTGCTCGCGCTGCTGCGGCATGATGATCCGCACGTCTGACTGCGGGTAGATGTCCGCCCCCGGATCGGCCGCCTCGACCTCGTTGAACATGATCGGGAACAGGTTGAAAAATCGCTTCATCCGCGCCGCGGGCGGGCCGGGCTCCTTCAGGTAGTCGGGATAGCCCTCGCACACGACGGACGCCGTGCCGGTCGGCTTATCGAAGGAGACGTAGACGCGCGCCAGCGACTCCTCCGTGGTCGGGTTCGTCTCCGACCCCGCGACCTCGGCACGCGACTCCGCCTTGTAAGCGGTGAACTGAGTCCCAAGGTCGACCTTGTAGATTTCCTTGATCTGGTTGGGGGTCAGCAGGTAGCGGCGGGCGAGCCAGCGGGTGCCAACGAACCCGGTGATCTGGCGCGTGCGCGGGTCGAGCACGATGTCGCGATGCGACGGGAAGGTGTGGACCAGCCCCTCCTCGACCAGGATGTCGTTTTCGGCCTGAAGGGCGGCGAGCGTCTGGCGCAGCGTCTCGGCGTCCGCAGAATCCGTTTCGATCTTCTCGTCCGCGATGTCCGCCGTCAGGGCCTCGATGCGGGACAGCCGCTCGGTCACGTCGTTGATGCGCTCGATGGTCTCGGGCGTCTTCTCGAACTGGCGCTGGTAGCCCATCTCGACCCAGGCGATACCGCCCTGGATGGCGCGGCGGACGGCGCCCTTCATCTGCGTCTTGAACCGCGGCGTCGAGGAGTCGAGGTAGTAGTGATAGAGGATTTCCATGGTCTTGCCGACACGCTCGACCATCTCGCGGGTCGCGAGGGCCTGCTGGATGTCGGCGAACATCATGGCCGTCGCCTCGGCGTTCGGATCCGGCACGCCCATCTGCGCGGCCGTCTGCATGTTCGTTATCGCCGCCTGAAGCGTCTCCGGCTTCTCGTCCCACACGGCGAAGTCCATGCGCTTCTTGCGCTTGGCGCGCACGCGCGGGTTCTTGGCGTATAGCGCCGCCGTGCGGTCCTTGACATGGCGCAGCGCCAGATTCGCGACGTACTTGTCGGTGTCGCCGTCCCATTGCTCTCCGCGCAGGTTGGCCGCGAATTTGATGTCGCCGTCGATGCGCTTGAAGGTCTTGTCCCAATACGCCTCGGCCTCCGTGATCTTCTTGACCAAGGACTTGACGCGCGCGGCGCGCGCCGGTTCGATCTCGCCGGCCTCGCGGCGCATCAGCGCGGAGTCCGCTGCGTCGATGGAGGATGTGGGAGACGGCTCGGTCATCGTATCGGACATTTCGTTCATGGCTACATTCCGCCCAATGCCTTGCGTCGCTCTTTCGCGCGGTTCTCGGCCGCCGACGCCGCCTTCACCCAGGCGAGCGTGCCGACGCGCACCACATTCGACGGCCGCTCGCGCACCGGTGCCGCGCCACGGATGCGGTGCAGGCCCATCCCGAGGTGCGACAGGAACGACACGAAATCGTCATGCGTGCCGTTCGGGAACTTCAGCAACTCGTTCCGCGCCTCCGGCCACCACGGCGCGAAGGTCGGGAAACGAACCATCTTCATCGACATCCTACCCTGAATCGAGCGGGCGCGCGTCTGATGGTCCTTTGAGGCGGGCGACGGCTCGACGTAAACGTACAGACCTTCCTCGGCCATGCGTTTCGTGAGGAACGGCCCGATCGACTTCGAAATATGATCCCGCTCGGCGAACCATACGAGCGGCTTATGCCGCCGCATCTGATCGAGCATCTCGTCGACCAGCACATCCGTCTCGCAGCGGCGCCACACGATGTCGGGCGGAATCCACACCACGTCGTTCTTGTCGACGCCGGCGCAGCCAAGGCAATTGGCGTCGCGGTCCTCCTTCGTGGTTAGCGCGTGGTCGGACGCGCCGTACCATTCGAGATTCTGGTCGCCGGGCCACTCCTCAGGCTTGTAGCCGACCAACATCTCGGTCTTGAAGTAGTCCCCTTCTTCCGGGCTCGGCCGCCCCATGTAAAGCGCCGAGAAGACGGTCTTGTCGTTCTCCGAGGCCTCCGCCAGGTGCTCGAGCGGGAACTTGGACGGCCACAGCGCGGCCATCGGCTGCGCGCCGAACTGCGCGATCACGGCGGGGTCGGTCGGGACCGCCAGATCGGTCCCCATGAGGGCCGCCATCTTCGGGTCTTTGATGATCGCGGGGATGTTGTAGTAGTCCCACCGGGCGGCACGCATCTTGTCGTGATTCGGATGCTCGGGGTCGCACATCTCGCCGATCAGGTCGTCTTCGTTCCAGCGCGTGTGAACGATGATGATCGTCGAGCCGACGTGCGTCCGCGTGTAGACGACCGAGGCGTACCAGTCGCGCAGTTCCTTCCGCACGAGCGCCGAATCGCCCTCGGCCTTGTCCTTGTACGGATCGTCGATCACGAAGTCGTCGGCGGGACGGCCGGTCGTCGACTCGCCGCGGCCGCGGAATCGGACACTGCCAACCGTCGCGTCGTTGAACTGGATCTTCAGGTCGGATTTCGACTGCGTGTCCTTGGCGACCGTGACGCCGGGGAACACCTGCTTGAACGTCGGCGAGCGGATGATCTCGCGCACCGTGTCGCCGCGCTCGCGCGCGAAGTCGGAATTGTAGGTGCCGACGATCAGATGCCGGCCCGGCGTCTTGCCGATACGCCACGCCGAGCCGTAGTCGGTCAGGACGTGCGTCTTACCGTGCTGGGGCGGGATCGACAAGGCGGCGCGGCGCAGCTCGCGCCGATGCACCTTCTCGACCATCTCGATCAGCATCCGGTGGTGCGGCCGCGTCTCGTACAGCGAGAAGTCCGGGTCGTCCGGATGGTCCGGGTCGGCCATGCAGAGCCGGATGAACGCCTCCAGCGACTCGCGCGCCCGCAGGATGGCGAGGTGCCGCTTCGCAGCGAGGAGGCGGATGTCGGGCGGCGGGGCCGGAACGGTAGAGGTTTCGGGAATCACCGGCCGACCAGCGAGATTTCGAGGCGCGTCTGCGCGCCGCCAGCCTTCACGAGACGCGATGTGGCGCCGGCCGACGAGACGAATGCGTAAACCTTGACGGTATCGGCCTGGGCCAGCGTGAACGTGTAATCGACGGCAAGCGTCTCGTTCTTGTTGGCGGCGATGGTCCGGTCGCTCTGTGCGTTGATGCCGGCGTTTATCTTGATGTAGAGCCGACAGTCAGCGGCGGCGTCGACCAGGAACCTGGCGGCCGCATGGATTCGGACGACGCAATCATACGGGGCCGTGAAAGTGCTCGATGCGAAATTCCCGCCGGCATCGACGGACTCGGTATCGAACGTGACCTGGGCCTCGGTCGCGTCGGTGAGCGTAAGATCGCCCGACCCATTGCTGGCTACGACGCGGATCGGCGGCCCGAGGAACACGCTGCCGTAGGCACCGCCGGCCGGAACGACCTTCGTCGTAGCCTGATTCACGGCGAATTCAAAGACGTTGCGATTGGCGTTCGCGCCTTCGCGGATTCCGGTCGTCAGCGTCGCGCTGGAGACGATGTCGCAATGGTAGTGTCCGTCCGTCTCGAAGGTGTGGATGCCGTTCGTGGCGTTGGCCGAGGTCTCGAAGTGCGCCTCGTAGCGGTTGCGGGTCAGCGTCGTCGGCGCGCTGGCGTCGCCGATCTGGAGCGCCGCGGTGCCCCATATCAGACCAGGCCCGCGGAACTTCACGCGGTTGCCCTGCCACATTCCGCCGGCAGTCGGCGTAACGACGTGGAACAGATGATCGGCGTAGGCCGTGGCCCCATTACCGCCCTCGACCTCGCCAAACTCGTAGGTGGCGCGCTGGCATTGCGCCCCGCCGGTCGGAGAAACCTTGAAGGCATCCGAGCCGGAGCCGCCCTCCACGAGGATGCGCTGGACATAGAGGTAAAAATCAAGCGCGTTTTTGGATCCAGTGGTCGGCGCAACATGGATCGCGGCGCCGTTCGTGCCGGAGAACGTGATGACGCCCGTGAACTCGATGAACGAGTGCAGAAAATCGTCGAGCACGATGCCGTACTGGACGGATGAATCGAACGTGATGTTCGCGTCGCAGCGGATCGTCATGTGCTCTAACGAGTCGAGAGTCAGCGTGCCGGTCGCCGTGATGGCGCCCTTGCCGACGAAAAGCCCATAGTCGTTGTCGCGAGCGTAATCGAACGCCTCCTGGAGGCCGCCGGTGGTTGAACCGGACGTGCTGATTAATCCGCCATCGGGATTGCGCGCGCGCCAGGTTCCGGCCACGTCCCGCGTCAACGTCACCTGACCGAAAGTCGCGGCACCGAGCGCCAGCCACTTGTCGGCCGCCAGGTCGGTCGCGAAGGTGCCCGACGTATGCGCCGTCGCGCACACGTAGGAGGTGCCGGCGTTGCTCACAAGATCGCCCACCGCGTAGACGGTCGCCGTCGCCCACGCGCCGCGAGGCGTCCAGTCGGATGCGATCAGCGCCAAGGTCGCCGAGGCCAGCGAGTCGGGCGTGACCTTGGCGTTCGCCAAGGCCCCGTCGTCTCGCTGAAGGAGCGCCATGTTCTGGCGCACCGCGTCCGTCGTGACCTTCAGGGCGTCGAACTCGGCGTCGAGCGACGCCGAGGGCGGCGGGTTGCCGGGATTGGCGGTCTCGTAGTCGGTGTAGTCCTCGAGGCGGACGAAGGCGGGAGGCTGGGCCATGGCGGGCGCCTAGGAGCGCAACGTGCCGTCGCCGCAGACGGCCATGACACTGTGGCCGCGGATCGCGCCGACGTTGCGGGTCTCGCCGGTCCAGCCGCCGTTGGCGGCGCAGGCGCGCGCGCCCCATGCGGCCCACTCGGCGTCGGACGCGCAGGCCGACAGGAGGACCGCGAGGGCCAGGACGATGGGCATCTTCATGGGGCAGCTCCCTGTGTAGGAAATGCGGTTGGCCGCAGTCTACACGGGGAGGGCGGAGGCGGTCGCCGAGTTGGCTAGGAGGGGGTTAGGGCGCGGCGCCGCTGAGGTGGTCCTCGCGGGCTTGCGCGCAATCCCGCTCAGAAACCGTTCGAGGGCATGACCATCCCTTGCCGAACCGTGCCGTGGCAAACCGGAGCCATGCGTGCATATCCCCGCTCCGCTCGGCGCGGGCGAGGGCGGCGCGGGCAACGGCACACGTGGCCGCAAGACGGTTCATCAGATCGACCGGCGGGGCGCTGTCGCAGTCGGCAACGAATCGTTCCAGCGCCTCGTACAGCACCGGCCCGCAATCTGGCCAGTGGGGCGTGGGCTTGGCGGTCATGGCTTCCTCCCGAGATAGGCGAGGAGTGCGCGGGCGAAGTGGAAATGGACATCGGCGGGGCACCCCAAGCGGCATTGGCCGTTCTCGATGCGGCACGGGGAACCTCCTGGTTTTACCCCCGAGTCGTAGTCGCATTTCCACTTCGCCAGCCGTTCCACCAGCGCCTCATCGGCGGATGGGTCTGGGGAGACGGCCGGCTCGGGGAACGCGGCTTCGAGGGCCAGGATGCGGTCGGCGGCTTCGTGGCAATCGTCGTCTGGTACGACCGAGTACGGACCCCGGACGCGGCCTTTCAACCGCTCTACCAACTCCTCCGCATCCCCCGCCCGCGCGGCGTCCAGGGCGGCGATGGCGGCTTGGGCGTCGCCGAACATCATGTCATCTTCATCGTTCAGGGCGTCAGAAAGTGCCCGATCAGGATCGTTCACCAACGCCTTTAACCGCTCGATCCGACGCGCTTTGAGCGCCCCCGCTACGGCCTCGACGTGCTTATCCACGGCGCTTCTCCCACTCGGCGATCATCGCAGCGGCTTGGTCGAAGGCAAGTCGTGCGACCGCCTCGACGGATGATAAGCGTCTAGTTTTCTCGGCATCCTCGAATACCGAAAGCAAGTGCGGTGAGCCACCCATCATCCCCGCCAGCGCCTGCCCCGCGTACCATTGGAGGAGCGTCATGCCGCTCAGCGGAAAGCTTGCAGCGGGAAATGCGGGTCCGCCGTCCTTGGGGTTGCCGGTCATCGCTTGGTTCCCTTCCTCGCCCTCTCCGCCAGGATGGCGGCGGTATTCGCTCATCACCTCGGCGGCAAGCTCGCGGCAGTCCTTGCACGGCGTCTCGCCGCAGTAGGCCGCGCGCCGCGATTTTTCGACATGACAGAGCGGCCATGCCGCCTGTGCGTTTTCATTCTTCGTCAGCCGTTCCGTGCGAGGTTTGCGTGCCATCGCCCATCCTCCGCGTTCGTCCAATCTGTAGACCGTTGTGGGAGGACGTGTCAAGAGCCTTCAGCATGCGGTGGAAAGGGGGTCTGGGCGAGCGAGAGGTGGAGGATGGTTATTGGGAGAGGTGCGAGCGTCGGATCTCGCTGGGTAGGCTTCCTAGGGGCGTGTTGTAATTATTCCTACGAGGTTTCAAAATTTGCTCAGATTTTCCGGGGCGGCCGGCAGGCGCGCGCGCTTGGCCCGGCAGCCCCTCCCCCAGGGGTCGGGCCGGCCCGCCGGCGGCGATCGCGACCGGCTTAGTCTCGGCTAGGGAACGCCTTCGCCTTCAATATCAATGGCTTGCGTGTTGCTTGGCGCGACACTTGGCGCGATCGGCTCGTTGTCAAGGATCGGCTGTCGCGCCATGCGCGCGGCTTCCTCGCCGCGGCGGATGAACGCCTCAAGCTCGGAAATAGTCATTGTTTCCAAGGGCTTCTCTTCTTTCGGCGCGTCGTCTTTGGGCTTGGGGGCGACGTGGCCGGTGACTTCCAGGGTCCACTTGGCAATATCCCAGCGAAGACGTGGGTTGGTCGCGGCGTCAGCCAACAAGCCTTGGGCGACGTTCCACGCCAGGCCGGCGCCCTGCGCTATGCGCTGCGCCACGCCCGCCCGGATGGCCGCCTGCACGCCCCCATGCCGCCTTAGATGGTAGGCGGCTTGGGGCGGATCGGCATATCCTGCGGCCCTAGCAGCATCGACGGAATCGAATCCAGATAAGACAACACTGTTGACATATTCCACTTGTTGAACTGTCAAACCGCGTGTACCAACTATGCGCCCCGCGTCGTCGCGAGCGATGATATTCGATCCGGGCTTTGGCCCCGGCTTCATGCCTGGTCGGCGCTGCACCATGCCCCGACCCTACCGCGCGTGCGCCGGCGAGTCGCCCGAAAGCGAGTCGCCCCTCGCGCTCGACATTCACCCACAAGACCGCTAGACATTTAGGAAGCCTGGGGGGTCTCTCTCTCGGAGGAGAGGGAGTGCCGTTACGGGCACTCCTCTCTCTCTATAGAGAGGCAACGGTCCGCAACGGAAACGCCAATGATTTCAATGACTTAACTTTTGGCCCCATTACTAAGCGATTTCAACGACTTAGCACGGAAGCCTGCGGGTTTCAGGCACCCACAATCTGTAGGAGCCGTCCGCAACGGCCGCAACGCGGCGGATTCCCTATTCCTGACTTTTCCCGCAACGGTCCCGCAACGACCGCAATACTGTTTATTCCCATTGCAGGAAACCGATCAAACAGCCTATAACGTTTTCGTGAACGTAGAAAATGGCGTTTGACGGCGTGCCGCTTCCTACATTATATAGGAAATACGGACTCGGAAAACGGGCCGTATCGAGATAGGAGATTGACACCGCCCGCGTCCTTCGCAAACCTCAACCGGGAGACCCGATATGACAACCGCGAATGACCTCTACAAGACGTGGCTGGAAAAGGCGACTATCTCTGCGCCTTTGCGCGGCAATACCGCGCAAGCAAAGGCCGCACGCGCGGAGACAGAAGCGGCCTGGGAAGCGTTCAAGCGCGCGGACGATGAGGAGAAAGGTCGCTCGCCCGTCTAGCCCGCGTCCCACGCAACCCAACCGGGAGACCCGATATGACCAATATCACGAAAGGCACGGAAACCACGACTCCCGTGATTTTCATCGTGCAATTCGACAAGATCTATCTCGACGGCACGCTCGCCGGCCTCGACATGCCCGGGCAAACGATCACCTGCCCCGACCGCAGTTCGGCCGAGCGCGCCCTGGCGCTGTATGCCGCCGTCGCGAAGTCGGGCGACTTCATGCGCGACCACAAAGGCGATCGCTTTACCGTCTCGCATGTCGAATTGCACCACGCCTAGCCCGCGTCCTTCGCAGCCCCAACAGGGAGACCCGATATGGAATATGCAATCAAGACATTCGATGCCAAGCGGCGCGAGTGGCGCACCGTGGCCGTCATGGCTTCAAAGGCGCTGGCCTCCGCGTATCGCGCCACGTTCGCACCCGGCGCCGCGCGGATCGTGCCGTTCGGCGATCTCGGCGCGGGAACCTTCGTCAGCAACGGATGGCCCGATCTTCCACGATCCTAGCCCGCGTCCTTCGGCTACCCGCCCTCGCCGGGGGCGGGCGGTCCAAGGACACGACAAACCCGAAGGGAGAAGATCATGCCGACCTACGCTTTCGCCCCGACAATCGATGAACTCCTAACCGGCGCCATCGACTACGCCATCTTGCCGCGGCCGAGCGGATTCATCGCATGGTCCCGCACTCGCGAGGGTCGGATTCGCCCCGATGAAACGGCGGCTCGGGCGGACCTGCGGGACATGCTGATCGCCGACGGCTTCACCGCTTGCCACAAGATCGCCGCCTGACCCTTCCCCCTGCCCCGTTCGCGCGGGGCTTCGGTAAGGGCCAGCAAAGAGGAGAAGTGACATGCCGACCATCGACACGAAAGCAGCGCATACGGCGGGGCCGTGGCACCGGAATATCAAACCGGTCACAAAGTACCCGGTCATTTTCGCCGGCCGAAATACTCACGTGGCGACCATCGAAACTCGCGGCATTCCTCTCGAGGAAGCGGAGGCGAATTGCGATCTCATGAAGGCCGCGCCCCTGATGCTGGCCGCGCTGGCAGCGATGGTTGCTACGGCCGATGCCGTCCTGGGCGCAATCGACTGGCCCGAATACCGAGAGGCGCGCGCCGCCATCGCCGCGGCCAAGGGGGAGTAGTGCCATGCAATGGCTCAATGAACTGCACGCCAAACAGCGTCGGGACGGCGCATGGTACGCCGAAATTCGTTCCGACCTCGGCGAGATAGTCGCGATTGCGACGGCCGCCGATAAAGACGGCGCCGAACGTCGCGCACAGATCATCGCCGAACAAGTTTCGGCCGCGTTCGCTAAGGGGGAGTAGCGCCATGGACCTTCGCGACATCAAGGGCCAAGAAACCGCCAAGCGCGCCTTGGAAATCGCCGTCTCCGGCGGTCACTCGCTCCTGCTAGTCGGCTCGTCCGGCTGCGGAAAGTCCATGCTTGCGGCTCGTCGGCAGGGACTCCACCCGCCGGACGGCAACGGCGGTGCCCTGTCCTTCGCGGACAATCCGTGCGACGGATTGAGGGCGCACAAGGCCGCCCTATCGCTACTCGCGCATGGCCACCATACGCAGCTCACGATTACGGCTCGCCCATGCCCCTGCGGGCACTTGGGCGGAGATCCGGGGCGTGAGTGCGCCCGCGCGCCGCGGTGCGCCACCATACACCGCGCGCGTCTCGATACCTTGGCGGAAATGGTGGATATGTGCTGCGAAATGCCGTCCCTCAGCGCGTGCGACCTGGCGTTGCCGCCGCCGGCCGAAACTTCGGCAATGGTCGCGGCGCGAATCGTCGCCGTGCGTGCCATCCAGACGAAACGCAACGATCGCGGATTCCCAAACTCTGCACTGTACGGGCAGGAATTGAACGACCTGGCGCGGCAGGACACCGAGGCGCGACGCCTTCTCACCGAGGCAACCGAGCGCATGAGGTTGACGGCCCGCGCGCACGTCAAAGTACTGCGGGTCGCGCGCACCATCGCAGACATGGACGCCACGGAAAACGTGCGGCGTATCCACATCGCCGAGGCGATCGCCTGGCGACGGACGTTCAACTAGGGAGTCGATCTTATGAAATTCAATTGCAACCTTGTCGCTAAACTGGCGCACGAAATGCCGGACGGCCGGCGCACCTACAACGTTACGTGTCGTGGCGGTCAGCCTCACGTCGTTGCGTTGCTTTTCAAATCGAATCCGCGCACGCGCGCCGAAAACCGCCACCACTACACCCATCAGACGAGCCTATGGTGGGCGCGACTGGAAATCGGGCCGCGCGACTTGGGCGCCTTCGAGACGGCGGAGGAAGCGGGACTCGCGATCAGCGCCGCGCTGAGGGAGGTTTAGCCTTGCCAGAAAAACCTCCCTTCGTCGAATGGGCCGATTGCGGGCCGCACATAATCGCGGCGCTGTCCATGGCTGAAAAGTACATCGAATCACCCCCAAAATCGCCTGCGGTTGCGGATTCGTGCCGATCTCAAATCAGCGCCGCACTCGCCCGCTATGATCGGTGTTGTTGCCATCAGGATACGTTCACCGATTTCATGCGCTGGCGTTTCGGCCAAAAGTGGGCTCTCTGTCGCTCGACGCCGGCCAATCGCGCACGATATGGACGCTGTATCAAGCCGAGCGAGTACAAGAAGGCGCGCGAGGACTACTTGGAAGGTAAGACGCCTTAACCGCGTCCCCACTGTCCAATCTGTAGAACCGCAAGGAGCTGACAAAATGAACTTTCACGATCAAACAGAGTTCCGCGCAATCCTGCGAAACGACCGAATCGAAAAGCTGGCCGATCAATACCACCTGGCGGCCGTGCTCGCGCTGAGGCGCCCGACCGAGCGCCCTTACGTCGCTGCGCTCGACGCAGCCGCGCTGTACGGGCTCGCCCGCCAAGTCGAGGCGCTGGCAGTCAAGGAGTGCAACGTCAGCCTGACCGAGCGAGACGAGCGCCGGCGCGAGCGCCTGCGGGAGAAAATCGAAATCGTCGCCGGATGGTACGGCTTGACGGCCAAGTGCTACGGCGATCCGCGCGGCTACGTCGTGCGCCTGCACGGCGAGGGGTTGCCACAAAACGGATGGGGCGGGGGATTCGGAGTCGCGTGATGTTGAAATTGAAATTCCGCACAGGTAACGCGGCCTTCGACGACGACAAGGCGGAGGAGTGCGCGCGTATCCTCGAATGGACTGCACGTCAGATTCGCAACGGGCAACTTTCCGGAGCCTTGAGCGACTGCAACGGGAATCGCGTCGGGGATTTCTGTCTCACGTTAAAAGGCGCCTAGACCGCAGCCATGGAGCGCCCGGCCTCCGGGCCGGACGCTCAAGGGTGCGATCTTGCGCGCCTCAAAATCGAAGGAGATGACAATGACAACCTTAGCCGAGCAACTCGGGCTTGTGTGCCCGGCCTGCGGCAGTATGTCGATCGCGGCCGAAGTCGAAACGTGGTTCAACTTCGACGGAGGCTACCCGCATGGCTTCGACACTCACGATACCGACGACGTGGCGGCGAAGTCGGACGGCGTGCGCATCTGCCGTGACTGCGACCACGAATGGACTCCGGTGGTCGGCGCCGCGGGGCTGCGGCTTCGCAAGGTGTGTTCCTCCTGCGGGAGCGAGGACGTGCGAGTCGACGCCTGGGTTACATGGAGCGAGGCGCGCCAGGCGTGGGAGGTTGCCGAGGTTTTCGACGCCGCGTTCTGCGCTCAGTGCGACGGCGAAACCTCGATCGTAGACCAAGAGGTTGTGGAGCCCGTCGCAACATCGCCCTACCTCAACCGGCCCACTCTCAGCGTGAACGAGCGCCGGCTGGTGGATGCACTACAGCGAATCGCCAATCATGAATTCCGCGCCGATAGGCGCAGGCGCGGCATGGTGGACGCGAGCGAAGTAGAGGATTTGCGGCGTATCGCACGGAACGCCGTGCGCGAGTTGACCGGTGCGCCCGATTACGCCCCCGCCGCCGAGCTGACAGATCAAGGCGCCCAAACGATCCTGCCGGGCGCCGAAAAGAGGGATTACCGGCGATGAGCGACTTCCAGCAAGACGAACACGAAACCCCCGTCGTTTTCCGCCGCTGGCCCAAGTGCAGGGGCGGCGAATTGGGGGCGCTGTTTCCGGCCGAGCCTTTCGACTCCGAGGGGTACTTTTGCACATCATACGTGCATGTCGGCCAGCATGGCAGCGCCGACTATTACGGCTGCATCGCCGACACGCGCGCCGCCACGCCGGCCGAGTATGCGGACCTGAGGGCCGAGCTGGAGGGGCCGCCCTTCGGCTACCGCCTGAAGATCTACCACCGGGCTACTCGCGCGCACCACGCCGCGCGCAAGGCGGAAGCGCGACGGCTGAGGGAGCGCGTGGCATGAATCTTTGGACTCCTCCCTTTCAGCAATGGCCGACCGTCGAAGGCCGGCGGGTGGTCAATCCGTACCAGGTGGTCGAATATTGGGAGGCATGGTGCGGCCCCACCTTGTGGTCGAAACACGCTATCCGGTTGATCGACGCCGGCGGCCATATCGCGCACTGGTGCGGCGTGCCCCGAAGCCACAGCGCGATTCCACTGACCTTCGTGGCTATCTTGCCGGACTGGTCGGAGTGACCGGAGGATAGCACCTTGCGCTCCCTGCGCCAGGCTGCTGACGCGGCGGAAGCAATGGGGCGTTCGCCATGAAGCCCGCACCCTACACATTCCCTCCCAACTCGCTGCACCTTCCCGCTGGAGTCACCGTCTTAACCGTGCAGGCGTTTAGCGTCGGTCCCTTCGTCGTGCATCGTTCGGCATCTTGGGCCTTGTATGGCAACGAGAAGGGGCGCGCACCATGGACCGTCACATTCGCGCGCACGGGCCAGCGCGTGTCGGGGTACGACTTCGACAAGCGCTGCCAAGCTCTCGCCTTTGCACAATGGCTTGCCGAGGAGACGGCTATCGACTGGACGCTTTCCGACGACGACCTGCGCGAGCCCATCCAGCGATTCGGTATAGCCAAGATTTCCAGGAAGGCCGAAGAATTGGGGTGGGTATGACCTGGCTTATCATCGGCCTCGCCGCCCTTTGGATTTGGCTACGCCGGCAGTAGGAGAATCCCGCCGTCACTCCCACCTTGACCCCGGCCCATGGCCGGGGTTCTTTTATGGGCGGGAGGAAAGCCCATGCTGCGATCCCTGTTGCTGGCCGCCGCGATCGCCGCGGCCATCTATGCCGTCGAGGTTCACGGCCGCCCCGACGCCGAGGCCGCTTTCTGGTCTGGTGCGCGGGCGGCCGCGCAGTCCGCGCTTGGCGCGGTCGGTTTGAAAAATATATAAAAGGGCTCCAAAAATTCCGGCCGGAATCGAACGGGGCCGGACGATTTCTCGCCCGGCCCCTAGCGGGCGGCATCGGAGCTGACGACGACGGCCCGAACGCGCCGCACGCGGCGCGAAGGATCACATCCTACCCGGCGCCGTCCGGCGCGTCCACCTGTTGCGCCCCCAGGTCGTCGTCATCGTCTCGAATGTCATCCGTGTGGCCGGCGATCTCGCGAACGACGATCACGGCGCCCGCCTCGGCCGCCCACCATTTCGAGACGAGGCCGGAGGAGACTTTGGAGTCGTCGGAAAAAACGATACCTCTCATGGAGTCCAGCGCGGCCTTGGCGAGGTTGTCGATGTCCGGCCTGTGCGTGTGCGGCTTGCCATGCCGCTCCGCCTTCGGCGTCGCGAAGTAGAAGTCGATGTCGCACCTCAGCGCGCCGTCCAGCGGAACGTTGCCAGCGCGCGCCCATGCGGTGCCGGCCTTCTTGATGGAGGCCGTCCACGCCTTCAGGAGCGCGCGCGCCGCGACGATGGAGATGACGCGCCCGTTGGCGAAGCGCGCGCTCTGCTTGGGGCGAGGCGTGCCGCGGACGTGGAGAACGGCGCTACGCATCCTCCGCCCTCACCGGCCGGGCCGTCCGCTCGATACCCTGAAGGCCCTGCGCCACGGGGCCGTCCGGCACGTCGAGCGCGCCGGCGCGATTGACAGGGTTGCACTCGACGATCCGGTCGGCTTCCTTGAGTCGCTGCGCTATCGCCCGCATCCGGTCGCGGCTGACCATGTGGAAATGCTTTTCCATCTCGGCTCGACGCTCCCACAGGCCGGCCTTGCCGCTGGTCGTGTACGGCCAGCCGCCCGCGGCGGCCACGCCGATCTCGCGCACCAGCGCGTCCTCCAACTCGTCGCGCGGCAGGCCGCGCGCGCGCACGGACGCCGTGTAGTCCTCGAGGAGCCCGGTGCGCTCGTTGCGGATGTACGTTCGCACGGTGCGGTCAGCCGGGCCGTTCGATTTGACGACGGCACCCTCGAAAATGAGGTTCGGCTTGTAGGGGATCTCCAGCGTCTTACAGATGTAGGCCGCGTGCTTCGGGTCGGACGGCCACATGGCGTAGGCGAGTCGCACGCCGTCGACCAGCCCCGTGGTGCCGCGGATCGCGGCGCGCGCCATCTCGGCCGACACGATCGGCCGCGTCGCGTTGCCCTTGCCCATGTGGTGCGCGACCAGGACCGTGGCGCCTGTCTCGGTCGCCAGAGCCGCCAAGGCGTCCATCACGAAGTAGGCGGCGGCCGGGTCGGCGTTGATGTCGGCATGGATGAACGAGGCGAGAGGGTCGATGACGATCAGGCGCAGATCTTCGATCGCGAGGAGCTGCGTGCGGAACCCGTCGAAGAAATCGGTCGTCTGGAAGCGCCCCCTTTCCATGATGACCAGCGGCCGGGTGCCGCCGGCGTTCGGTAGCGGCACGGGGATCAGCCGGGGACCGGCGGCGCGGCGCTTGGTCCTGTGGTCGTCCAGGGCGGCCAGGCGCCGGTGCATCTCGTCCTGGCTGTCCTCGGCCGACAGGATGACCGACGTGCCGCGCTCGACTACCGTGCAGCCGAAGGCCATCGGCGGATGCACGTCGATCCCCTCGGCCGGCGGCTGGGCGACCTTGAGCGCCAGATCTAGAAGGATCATGCCCTTGCCGGTGTCGCCCGCGGCGGCGAGCATGGCGACCACGCCGAGCGGCAGCACCTCGTTGACCAGCCACAGCCGCGGCTTCGGTACGCCCATGTAGGCGTCGGCCGTCCAGTCGGTCAGGCGGAACGGCCGGCGCCCGACGATCTCGGGTTCGAGCGCGAGCCCGGCCGCGATGATCGCGCGGCGCTCCTCGGGTGTCGCGTCTGCGGCGTCCCACTTGGGAGGTTTTCCGG
>Ga0155549_1111_pt1 | contig 18965 bp, 14 predicted proteins | sample RifCSPhighO2_12_FD_107206 | JGI IMG/M metagenome (GOLD analysis project Ga0155549, IMG submission 107206) | Alphaproteobacteria bacterium RIFCSPHIGHO2_12_FULL_63_12
ACCGGATGCCGGTGAAGGGGCTATATCTCTGCGGCTCCGGCGCGCATCCAGGCGGCGGCGTCACCGGCGCGCCAGGCCGTAACGCCGCGATGGAAATCATCGCCGATTTCAAGGCCCGGAAAATTCCCGCCTGACGCGGCGGATTTCACTATTATTTCAGCGCGCCTTTTTGCGCCCTACGCGCTAGAACCAGTACGATTTCGACAGCCGCTGGATGAACAACGGAGTCGACGACTTGCGCATGTTGACCGTCCAGTTAAGGGCTGAATCAAGATTGGCCTTTGCGGACTGCTCCTCGATCGCATAGCCTTCGACTTCAACACGCACCCAAAGTGTCGCCTCTGTCGAGCGCGCCGGAACGCCAGCGCGGACGACCAGTGAGTCGCCGCGAATGATCACATTGCCGCCGGCGGAGCGGAACAGATTGAACGTTTCGTTGGTGTCTGAATTGTGAAGCCGGCCGCGACAGGCGCCGCGCCGGATCAGCTCATCTATATTGGAGGGAACGCCGTCCGGAAATTCGATATTGATTTCGACGACATAACGCGCCGCCTGATTGTCCTGCACTTCGATGACGCGCGCTTCCTCCGCCGGCAGCGACGCGAGCACAATCCCGTCGAGTGCGGCTTCACGGGTGAGCGAAACCGGCTGCAGGTCGGGCAATGTCGGGCCGGTCGGCTGAATGCCGCCAGCAAGGTCCGCCGGTACCGCGGTCATGATGACCGCCAGCAATCCAAACCCTTGCGCGAACGCGCCCTGGCGGGTGATCGGCTGGAAATAAAAGATCGACATTGCGCCGGTTGCGATCAGCGCCAGCGAGACCATCCACAATGGCACCGCGCCAAAACCCAACATTTCGCCGAGCGCGGCCGCCCATTGATTGATGGTGTACAGGGACGATGCCTCGCCCTTTTGCTGATAATCGGTGACCAGCGCGGCCACGATGCCGGCGGCTCCCGCGAGCCCCAGTCCCGCAATATCCATGAAACCGTATTCGCCGGGCGTTTTGATGCCGCGTTTTGACCCGTATGCCATCGAATTCCCCTACCGATACCCATCGCCCCGCCGATCATCTTAGCGGCAAAGGGGGGTAAGGCAAATGGAGCGACCGCCGCCCGATCTACGCGCCGCGCACCTCTGCCGGCGACGCGCCCGGGCGGGCAAAACCGCGTTCGCCGGGGTTTTTTTCCGGCGCGGCGGCCGGGGCTGGGTTTTTTCCAGGCCCCGTCTCGCCTTGACCGGCGCTTGGTGTTAGCTTTCGCACCCATGGGGTTGTTGGTGCGACGAGGGGGTCGTCAACGGGCATGAAGTTGCGTCCGCCGCCGATGTTTGCTTGCGCCTTTCTGGCGCTGGCGGCGATCTACGCTGCCGGCTTCTACGCGACCGTCTGGACCGATCCGGACGCCGCGGAAAGCCGTTTCGACGCCTTGCGCAAGGGCGGCTATCCGGGACTTGCGGTCGGCTACGGCCAGCGCGTCATCAACCTGCGGCGGGAAGGCGGCGTCTCCGACGAGGCGCTCGCGCCGTTCAAGGTCAAGGTTGCGTCCAGCGCGTTTCAGGCTCGCCGCTACGGGCAGAGCGCCGCGCTTTATGAAGAAGCGCTGGCGGCGCCGTGGGCGGAAAATCTCGGGACGATTGAAAAAGCGATCCTCGAAGACCGGATGGCGCGCTCGCAGATCATCGTGCGCGACATCTCGAAAGCCGTGTCGACCTATTCGGCATTTATTGAGCTTTCCGGCGACGCCGCCTCGCGCGGGTCTGAGGATGGCGATCATTCGGTCGAGTCGCTCTACGCAAAACTGATCTCGGGGTCCGAGACGCTGTTCACCGAGGCGCTGAAACCGACCGGCAATCCCGAGCTGTTCACGGGCGGCCGGGAAGCAAAGCTCACCGCCGCCGACGATCTCGTGAAAGTCGGCGCGTTTTTCGCGATGAACGAAAAGGGACTTTACGCGTCCGCCGGACTGCTTTCTTCGGCGCTGACGATCCGTCGCGAAGTTCTCGGCGACGACCACCAGGACACCGTGCAGATCGCCTTGATGCTGGGGCCCGTTTATCAACGCATGAACCGGCTCGACGACGCCGAGCGGCTCTACCTTGACGCCTTCCACGCGCAGGAAAAAGCCAAGGGCGCCAACAGCCCGGAACTCAGCCTCTACATCAAGCTTCTCGCCGAAGTTTATGAAGAACAGGGGCGCGCCACCGAGGCGCAAGCTCTGAACGAACACATGCGCGCGCTCTTCCGCGACGCCTTTGGATCGCAGCGCTATGCAGCCAACCGCGTGCGCGACCGGCGTCTCGACATCGACCGGCCGGTCTCGATGCAGTTTCCTCTGTCGGCGAGCTACGCGCCGACCGATCTTATTCGCGCCGTTTCCTATTCGATCCCGATTTCAAAGAGCCCCGATGTCGAGGAAATGACGGTGCGCCTCGCCGCCGATCCGGATGAAGACCCGCGCGAGTCGAACATGCCGGTGCGCCTCGCGCAGCTTATCTCGCTGTGCCGCGCCGATTCCGGAGAGCGCATCTCACTGCGCTCCGGCTATCGCGCCTATGCGACGCAAAAAGAGCTTTATGCGCGCATCGGCAAGCTAGGCACCGTGACGCCGCCTGGCGTCTCCGAACACCAGACGGGCCTTGCCGCCGATATCGATGTCGGCGGGCGGCTGATGCGGCAGAGCGACAAGACCTATCAGTGCTTCGAAGAGAACGGCTTCCGTTACGGATTCATCCTCTCCTATCCGCCGGGAAACAATTACCTGCCCGGCGAGGACACCTATGAGCCATGGCACTGGCGCTATGTCGGCATCCGCACCGCGCAGCTCTATCGCGAGGCCGGGCCGAGCAACAAGCCGCAAGAATTTCTCGCCGCCCTGCCCTGCTACCAGCAGCAGGCGATTTCCGGCGGTCTGGCGCCGGTCGGCGAAAAAGACGTTTGCCTTGAAGGCGCGGCGATCGTCGCGGCCGCCGCGACCGGCGAACAACAGGATAATATCCGCGCGCATGAAGAAAACGCCGCGGCCCGCAAATTGAATAATGTCGGCCAAGGCGGCCAGCACTAGACAATTTGTCCCTATTCCGGCCGACATCCAGAGCCGGGGTTGATGATTAACCTTGATAAGACGCAGGTGAAGGCAAGGATCGCCTGGCTGACCGCCGATGGCGGCGCGCCGGAGCCGCGCGTTTTCAACGCCGCGGCGGCGGCCGGTTTTACGATTTTCGAAGCCTCCAACGTCGCGGTCGACAGGCCGCCGGTCGACATCGCGGTCGCAGATTTGCGCGGCGCGCTGCATCCGGGCGACGTCGCGGCGGGCGTCATCGCAAAAGCGCGCGCAGCAGCGCCCGCCGCCGGTCTCGTCATCGCCGCCTCCGCCAGCGCTGACCGCGAGACGCGGTCAATGCTTCGTCGTCACGGCGACGTTTGCTATGTCGGCGCCGACGCCGCGCCGGTGATCGCGGCGCTGCGCGAACGCCTTCGCCTCTCCGGCCTCGCCGACGAAATGGGCGAGCGGCTCAAAAGCCTCATCGCCGACGGAAGGACGATTTCATTCGCCGGTTTCAAGGAAAGGCCGCGCCGTCTTTCGGTGCTGGTCGCCGGCAAACCTTCGCCGCTGACCTTGAGCGCGTGCAACGCCATTCGCGATGTCGCGACGCAAGTCTCATGCGTCTTTTCCGCCGGTCAGGTGATGCGCGCGCTCGATCACAGCCAGTTCGACTGCGCGATCTTTCATCCCGCAAGCGAGACCGATTTGCTGATCGCGCTGGCGCGGGCGCTGCGCCGTCACCGCGATCACCGGAAGTTGTCGGTGTTCATGACCTCGGAGGATGACGAGCTTCTCGACCGATGCGCCAGCCGCGACGGGTTCGAGGCGGTGCTCGCCAATCATCTTGCGTCGGATCTGGCGCTGCGCCTCGAAATCGCGGGCAAGCGCGCGCGCATGGCGTCGATCATGCGAGATTTTCTGCGCTCGCCCGAAGGCTGCGGCGACGGCAAGGACGGGGCCGCCGGCGCGCGGTTTTTCGCCCATCACGCCGTGCGCGTCTTCCGCCGCGCCGACGAGACCGGCCGCCCGGCGGCGCTCGCCGCCCTCCTGCTGGAGCCGAAAAGCGCGAGCGCCGCGCCGGCCGCCGCCGCCGCGCTCAACGACGCGCTGCGCACGGCCGCCAAACTCGTCAGGGCGGAGGACATGATCGCCAGGCTGACACCGACGACGCTCGCCTTCCTGCTGCGTGGCGCGACAGGCGCGGAAGGCGCGAATGTCGCCGAACGCCTGCAAGGCGTCATCGGCGGCACCCTGCTTCGATCGACGCTCGATATTTCGAGCGTCAAGGCGACCGCTGTCGAACGCCGACCGGGCGAGGATATTGAAACCGCGATCGCCAGTCTTCTTCGGGCGCTGCGCCATGCCAAGAAGGACGACACGCTCGCGGTCTAGCTTTCCGCGCGGAGATCGGCCGCGCGATCCTTCGCGTCAGCCCTCTGCAATTTCGGCGAGCGTTGTCAGCACGCGCCGGCAGCCCGAAAGACGCGCTTTTTCATCCGGCCAGCTCTGCTGGAAGACGAGTTTCTGGTCGGGCCGCAATTTCACTTCGAGCGCCGTCTCCGAAATATATTTCACCAGCCCCGCGGGATTGGCGAAGCGGTCGTTGCGGAAAGTGACGACGGCGCCTTTGGGGCCGGCGTCGATCTTGGCGACGCCCGCTTTGCGGCACTGCTCCTTGATGGCGACGATCTGCAGCAATTGCTCGACCTCGCGCGGCAGGCGGCCGAAGCGGTCGACCAGCTCCGCGGCGAAGCCTTGAATGTCGGCGTCTTCGTGAAGATCGCCGAGACGGCGATACAGCGCCATTCGCACATTCAGATCGGCGACGTAATCGTCGGGGATCAACACCGCCATGCCGACATTGATCTGCGGCGACCATTGATCGTCCGTGCGCGTATCGCCCTCGCGCAGTTCGGCGACCGCCTCCTCCAGCATGTGCTGGTAGAGTTCGACGCCGACTTCGCGCACCTGACCCGACTGTTCCTCGCCGAGGAGATTGCCGGCGCCCCTGATATCGAGATCGTGCGAGGCGAGCGTGAATCCGGCGCCCAGCGTGTCGAGCGACTGCATGACTTTCAGCCGCCGCTCGGCCGCCGCCGTCAGCGACTTTCTCGGCGACGTCGTCAGATAGGCGTAGGCCCGCTGTTTCGATCGCCCCACCCGGCCGCGCAGCTGGTATAATTGCGAGAGGCCGAATTTGTCCGCGTGATGCACCAGGAGCGTATTGGCGGTCGGAATGTCGAGACCGGATTCAACAATGGTCGTCGAGACGAGGACGTCGAACTTTCCCTCGTAAAAGGCGTTCATGATGTCCTCAAGCTCGCCGCCCGGCATCTGGCCGTGCGCGATCTTGAACCGGACTTCCGGCACCGACTGCCCGAGATAGTCGGCGATCCCGTCGAGATCGGAAATCCGCGGCGCGACATAGAAACTCTGTCCGCCGCGATAATGCTCGCGCAGGATCATCTCGCGCGCGACGACGGGATCGAACGGGCCGACGCTCGTCCTGACCGCGAGGCGGTCGATCGGCGGCGTCGAGATCAGCGACAGATCGCGAATGCCGCTCATCGCGAGTTGCAAGGTGCGCGGGATCGGCGTCGCGGTCAGCGTCAACACATGGGTGTCGGCGCGAAACTCTTTCAGGCGCTCCTTGTGCTTGACGCCGAAATGCTGCTCCTCATCGACGATCACCATGCCGAGGTCGCGAAACTTGATCGACTTTGACAAGAGCGCGTGCGTGCCGACGACGACATCGACCGCGCCATCGGCAAGGCCGGCTTTGACTTTCGCCGCATCCGCCGCCGAGACAAGACGCGACAGGCCGCCGACGCGGATCGGAAATCCCTTGAAGCGCTCGGTGAAATTCTTGATGTGTTGACGCGCAAGCAAAGTCGTCGGCGCGATCACCGCCACCTGACGGCCGGTCATCGCGAGGATGAAGGCGGCGCGCAAGGCGACTTCGGTCTTGCCGAACCCGACATCGCCGCAGACCAGCCGGTCCATCGGGCGGCCCCGCGCCAGATCCTCGATGACGTCGGCGATAGCGTTTTCCTGGTCTTCCGTCTCGGCATAGGGAAAGCGCGCGCAGAATTCGTCATAGACGCCCGCCGGCGCGGCGATGCTGTCCGTTGTCTTCATCTCGCGCTTGGCGGCGATCGCGATCAGCTGCTCGGCGAGCATTCTGACGCGCGCCTTGATGCGCGCCTTGCGGCTTTGCCATCCGGCGCCGCCCAGCTTGTCGAGCGGCGCATTGGGATCATCCGACCCGAAGCGCGACAGGAGATCGATGTTTTCAACCGGAAGAAACAATTTGTCGCCGCCCGCATAGTCGAGTTGCAGGCAGTCATGCGGCGCGCCGGCGACGCCGAGCGTTTTCAGCCCGGCATAGCGCGCAACGCCATGATCGACATGCACGACGAGATCGCCGACGGAAAGGCTCGACGCTTCGACGAGAAAATTTTCGGCGCGCTTTCGCCGGCCGCGCCGCACCAGCCGGTCGCCGAGAATATCCTGCTCGGAGATGAACGCCGCCCGGCCGGCGACGAAACCGGTCTCAAGACCAAGGAGAACGGTCGCGACCGGTGACGACGCCGCGAGCGCGTCTTTCCAGCTATCGAAATGCCCGACATCCCCGGCGCCATGTTCTTCGAGCACCGCGCGCATCCGATCGGCGGAGCCTTCGGTCCAGCAGGCGATGAAGGCGCGCTTCCCGTCTTTCAAAAGCGCGTCGATGTGATCGCGCACCGCGTCAAAAATATTGACCTTCTCCGCCGCGCGTTCCGCCGCGAAGGTGCGCCCGACTTTTGCTCCGAAGGAAAAGGCGCGCTGGCTGTCCGGCGGCGAGAACGGCGACAGGCGGCGAAGCGGCGCGCCGGCGAGGCGGGCCGTCCACTCTTCCGGCGAGAGATAAAGCGCGTCGGTCTTCAGCGGCCGATAGGACGGCGCCGAGAATTCGGTGTTCTTCGGACGCGGCGCGGTCATGTCCTCGGCGCGCGCGGCGTAATAATCGGCGATCGCCGCGAAGCGGTCCGCCGCAACTTCGTCGCCAAGATGCTCAAGAAAGACGAGCGCCCCGCCGAGATAATCGAACAGCGTCGCGGTCGCCTCGTAAAAGAGCGGCAACCAATGCTCCATGCCGGATTGCTTGCGGCCTTCGCTCACCGCCTGATAAACCGGATCGTCGCTGGCGGCGCCGAATTTTTCGCGAAACCCGGCGCGGAAACGCGCAATAGTTTCCTCGGTCAGCAAAACCTCGGTCGCGGCGGCGAGTTTGACCTCGGAAAGCTGGCGGGTCGTCATCTGCGTCGCGGGATCGAACGAGCGGACCGTCTCCAGCGCGTCGCCGAAAAAATCGAGCCGGATCGGTTCGTCCGCACCCGGCGGAAACAGATCGACGAGGCCGCCGCGCACCGCGAATTCGCCCGCCTCGCGCACCGTGCTCGACCGAGCATAGCCGTTGGCGACAAGATAGGCGGTCAGCTTGTCCATGCTGACGATATCGCCGGGCCGCGCCGAAAACGCCGACGCCGCGATCACGTTTTGCGGCGGCGTGCGCTGGGTGGCGGCGTTGACGGTCGTGATCAGGATGAGCGGCCCCGCCGCGCGGTCGGCCGACAGCAGCGACAACGCCGCCATGCGCTGCGCCAGCGCCGCCGACGACGGCGACACGCGGTCATAGGGAAGACAGTCCCACGCCGGAAACTCGACCGTCGGCGCTTCCGGCGCAAAGAATTTCAGCGCGTTCGCCATCTCGGCGGCGCGCGCCGCATCGCGCGCGATATAAACGACAAGGCCCTGACGCGTCAGCGCCGCTTCGGCGATCGCCATCGCGTCCGCGCCGTCCGGCGCATCGAACACGGTCAGCGGCGCATCGCTCTCCCACGCTTCGCGCGCGGAGATTTTCTGAACGCCGGAGACCATCGACATGACCGGAGCGCCTTTTCGCCAATACGCAAATGCGCGGCCGCCGGTTTTGGCGGTCGCGTGAGGGGCCGCTTACCTATAGGCTCGCCGGCCCGAATTCAAGTTTTGCGCGAGAGTCTCAGCCGCCCCTAGCTTTCGCCGCCGCGTCGAAGGCGCGCATGCGCGCGATGAGCCCGGCGTCGATCTGAGCCGGCGGCTCGGCGTTTCCCGTCACCCAGATATAAATATCGTGGTCATTGGCGGCGAGAATTTCTTCGAAGGCGTCAAGTTCCGCCGCCGACATCGACGCCAGCGCCGTCTCGGCGAAACCGCCGACGAGAATATCGGCCTCCTTGAAACCGCGATAGCGGGCGCGGTGCAGGAGGCGTTTGCGGCGAACATCCAGAGACGGGTCGGTCATCGGGGCCTTTTCCCCCATGGAGGCCCTTTAGACAAGCGGCGCGAAACGCGGAATAATCGCCGCTTATGCGGCCCGCCATCCTCAATCCGCTATTTGCCGACATCACCTCGCTGAAAGGCGTCGGGCCGAGGCTCGCCGCGCTCGTTCAGAAGGTTTCCGGCGCGCGCGTCATCGACGTTCTCTTCACGCGGCCGCACGCCGTCATCGACCGGAGTTTTCGCCCGAAGATCGCCGAGGCCGCCATCGGTTCGCTGGCGACGCTGGAAGTGACGGTCGACCGGCACGATCCGCCGCCGGTGAAGCGCCTTCCCTACCGCGTCATCTGTTCCGACGAGACCGGGTTCATCACGCTGATCTTTTTTAACGCGCGGCCCGACTATATCGCGACCGCGCTGCCCGAGGGCGCCAAGCGGATCATCTCGGGGCGGATCGACGATTATAGCGGCGCCCGCCAAATGACGCACCCGGATCATATCGTCGATCCGGCGGCGGCGGGCGGCCTTCCCCTGTTCGAACCGGTTTATCCGCTGACCGCGGGTCTGCCGCCGTCGGTGATGCGCAAGGCGACGCAGGCGGCGCTGGCGCGCGCGCCGCAAATGCCCGAATGGCAGGACGCGGCCTTTCTCCGCGCCAACGCGTTCCCGAACTGGAATGCCGCGATCAGCGCCGTCCATGCGCCGCGATCGGCGCTGGATATTTCGCCGCAGTCCGCCCCGATCCAGCGCCTCGCCTATGACGAATTGCTGGCCAACCAGCTGGCGCTCGCCCTCATCCGCCGCGCCCGCAAGAAAGCGGCCGGGAGGAGCTTCGCGCCGCCCGGCGCGCTGCGAAAGAAAGCGCTGGCGGCGCTGCCGTTCAAACTGACCGGCGCGCAGGCGAACGCCCTGAAGGAAATCGATACCGACCTCGCCTCGCCCGACCGCATGGTGCGGCTCGTTCAGGGCGATGTCGGTTCGGGGAAAACGGCGGTCGCGTTTCTCGCGGCGACGGCGGTGATCGAGTGCGGCGCGCAGACAGCCTTGCTCGCGCCGACCGAAATCCTCGCGCGCCAGCATATCGAGACGCTATCGCCAATCGCCGCGAAAGCCGGCGTCAGGATCGATATTCTCACCGGCCGCGACAAGGGACAGGCGCGCGCGGAAAAACTCCGCCGGCTGAAAGCGCGCGAGACCGACCTTCTGATCGGCACGCATGCGCTCATTCAGGAAGATGTCGACTTCGCCGATCTCGGCCTTGTCATCATCGACGAGCAGCATCGCTTCGGCGTCAATCAGCGCGCGGCGCTCGCCGCCAAGGGTTGGCGCGCCGACATGATCGTGATGACGGCGACCCCGATTCCGCGAACGCTGGCGCTCACCGCTTATGGCGACATGGACGCCACCGCGATCGGCGAAAAACCGCCGGGGCGAAAGCCGGTCGATACGCGCGCGATGCCGATCGAGCGACTCGACGAGGTGGTGGAGGCGATATCGCGGGTGATCGCGCGCGGCGAGCAGGTTTACTGGGTCTGCCCGCTCGTCGAGGAATCCGACCTCATCCCGATGACGGCGGCGGAAGAACGCTACAAGCATCTGTTCGGCCTGTTCGGCGACAAGGTCGGCCTGGTGCATGGGCGCATGTCGGCGGCGGAAAAAGACGCCGTCATGGAGCGGTTCCATCGCGGGGCGCTGTCCTTGCTGATCGCCACGACGGTGATCGAGGTCGGCGTCAACGCGCCCAACGCCGTCGTCATGGTGATCGAGCACGCCGAGCGTTTCGGCCTCGCGCAGCTTCATCAGTTGCGCGGCCGCGTCGGGCGGGGCGACAAGCCGGCGTCCTGCCTTCTTCTCTATAAGGGGCCGCTCAACGACACGGCGACGGCGCGACTGAAAATCCTGCGCGAAACAGAAGACGGCTTTCGTATCGCCGAGGAAGATTTGCGCCTGCGCGGCGCCGGCGATCTTCTGGGATCGGCGCAGTCCGGCTTCCCGCGCCTTTTATTCGCCGATTACGCCGTGCATGGTGAGCTGCTGCGGGCGGCGAAGGACGACGCAACCATGATCGTCGACCGGGATCATGATTTGAAGACGCCGCGCGGCGAGGCGCTGCGCATCCTCTTATATCTCTTCAGCCGCGACGACGCGATCAAGCTTTTGCGCGCGGGTTAGAGCGTGACGCAAAAAAGTGGATTTTAGTGGAGGCGCTAAATCGCGTTTTTACGGCCGGCGAAGCGCCACAAGACGCTGCGCTTTTCATTCGCCGTCTGCGCCGCGAGCTGTTCAAGTCGCTCGACTGCCTCTTCCGGAGCGGTGAATTCCGGCACCACGATACCGAGCGAGAAGACAACTTTCGCAGCGTCCTCAACCGACATGGTGAGCGGCATGAAATCGGTGCGCGGCACATAGAGCAGAAATCCCGAGGTCGGATTTGGAACGGTCGGCACGAATACGGCGACCAGCTTTTTCTCTTCATGCCGGTAATTCACTTCGCCCTGCGCGTCGCCGATGATGAAAGCGAGCGCCCAAAGCCCTTTGCGCGGATATTCGATCAGGCCGACTTCCTTGAACGAGCGTGCGGACTTTTGCAGCGCCGTTTCAAAGACATTCTTGAAAAAGCGATGCAAATTGCGAACGACCGGCATCTGGTCGAGAAATTTCTCGCCCGCGCGCAGGAACGTCCGGCCGACAAAATTCTTGGTGAAGGCGCCGAGGAGCACAAGGCCGCTGATCGCAACGATGACGCCAAATCCCGGGATCGCCTGGGTGATCGTCTCGATCCGGCTGTCGCCCGCGGGAAGAATATTGCGCACGAACAGATCGACCTGACGCATCGGGCCGCTGATGAACCAGTAGATGATATAGGCGGTGATCGCGAGCGGCGCCGCGACGACGACGCCGGCGATGAAGCTCGTCCTCAATCCGGAAAGAAGGCTCGTCTTGCGTGGGCGGATCAACGGCGTCTCGATCGGCGATTTCGCCGATTCATGTTCGCCAGACTCGTTTGCAGGCTTATCCATCACTCACGCTTTCCCATGGCGACCTGCAGGATCGCCCAATCGCCTTACCAAACTCGTTAACGCCACGGCAATCGCTCCCCCGCCCGTTTCCCCTTTTATTTGAGGCGGTTGACCGTTTATGGTCGAGACCGCGACGACGGAGAGGCGATTTGACGGCTGGAAAGAGATGGCGATTGGCGGGCTACGCTGCAATAGGCGCAGCCGCGATCCTGTTCACGGCTTTCTCCATTATATTTCAGGACAGCATTTTCCGCTTCTTCGCCACGCCGCGGGCCCCGTTCCAGACGGTGGCGGCGCCGTCGGCGCCCGACTACGCGGCGCCCGGATCCTGGCTTTCTCGGCCGACCGCCCCCGCCGGCAAGGAAGCCGATGTTTTCTACATTCATTCGACGACGTTTTACCGCCGGAAATTATGGAACGCTCCGATCGACGACGCCGCAGCGCTCGCCGTCCAGCGCACGATCGCGCTGCCGAACCAGGCCGGTCCCTTCCAGCAGATCGCCGACATCTATGCGCCGTCCTATCGGGAGGCGACGCTCTATTCGCAGTTCACACATAAATATGACGGGCTCGCCGCCCGCCGCCTCGCCTATTCCGACATCCGCCGGGCGTTTGAGGTTTTTCTCGGCGAACGCGACCCGGAAAAGCCGCTCATTATCGCGGGGTTCGGCCAGGGCGGACTTTATGCGATGGGTCTCCTCAATGATTATTTTCAGGGCGAGATCAATCCGCTGCGCCGTAAACTTGTCGCCGCCTATGTGATCGGCGCGCCGGCGCCGATCGAAGCCCTTGCGGCGTTGACCCCGGCGATGAATGTCTGCGACCGGCCGGACGCGGTGCGCTGCGTCATTTCCTATGTCGATTTCGAGAAACGCTTCGATGAAGAGATGGAGCGCATCCGGTTGCGCGCCCTCGTCTGGACGCCGTCCGGCTCTCTCGACTCGATCCGGAGCGAACATCTTGTCTGCGTCAATCCGTTATCGTGGCGAACCGATGATGTTTACCAGCCGGCGGAGCGAAATCTCGGCGCGGCGTCCGCGACCGGGATCGCCGACGGCGAGCCGCCCCCGCCCATCCCAAAAGCTGTTGGCGCGCGCTGCGTCGACGGCATCCTTCTGGTCGATACGCCCAAGCGCCGCTACCTCCGGCGGGGCGACTGGTTCGGCGCGAAATGGAAGCCGCAACCCTTTAACCTTTTCTATTACGATATCGCGGAAAACGTCGCCGTCCGCACCAATCGCCTGAAGGAAATCCTCAAAGTCGAACCCGAGCCGCTTGAACCGATCGGCGAAACCGTCGAAGTCGTCGACAGTCCGATCAACAAAGCGCCGCACTGAAACAATGAGCCGTCGATGAACAAGCCCATCAAGAAAGTCGTCATTCCGGTCGCGGGTTTAGGAACCCGCGTGCTGCCGGCGACGAAATCGATCCCGAAAGAACTGCTCCCCGTCGTCGACCGTCCGCTCATCGACTATGTCGTCGCCGAAGCGCGCGACGCCGGCATCGAGCACATCATTCTGGTGACCGGGCGCGGCAAGACGGCGATCGAGGATTATTTCGACCACGCTTTCGAACTCGAAGCGACGCTGAAAGCGAAAGCGAAAACCGAGCTTCTCGCCGAAGTTGAAAAGACCATCCCGCGCGCCGGCGATCTTTCCTACACCCGCCAGCAGGCGCCGCTGGGCCTTGGTCATGCGGTGTGGTGCGCGCGCGCGATCATCGGCGATGAACCCTTCGCGGTGTCGCTGCCCGACGAGATCGTGCCGCACAAGCCCGGCTTTTTGCGCCAGATGGTCGACGCCTATGAAAAGGTCGGCGGCAATCTCGTGGCGGTCGAGGAAGTGCCGCAAAGCGAGACCAGCAAATATGGCGTCATCGCGCCGAAATCGCGCAAGGGCAATCTGATCGAAATGAGCGGCATGGTCGAAAAGCCAAAGCCCGCCGATGCGCCGTCGAATTTCCGCATCATCGGCCGCTACATCCTGCAGCCGGACATTTTCGCCCTGCTCGAAACGCAGGAGAAAGGCGCCGGCGGCGAAATCCAGCTTACCGATTCGATGAACAAGCTGAACGCGCGGCAGACGTTCCACGCCTGCATCTGCGACGGCGTCATCCACGATTGCGGCTCAAAGCTCGGCTGGCTTCAGGCGAATGTCGACCTCGGCTTCAAGAACGCCGAATTCGGCGCCACGCTGTCGGCTTACGCTGGCGCGCGCCTCAAATAATTTCAGCTGATGCCGAACCGGGCGAGCGCTTCCCGCGCGATCGGCGCGCCCCATTCCTGCACGAAGTGGCCGGCGTCGGCGACCTCCATCGGTTCCGGGCAATTGCGGATGAACTTCCTGAGGAACTGCATCGAGGGCGGCCCCAGGACCGGGTCCTGCATGCCGACCGCCATGAAGCTGTCGCCCTTCCATTCCTCTGACCAGAATTTCCGCGCGGCGAGCGAGGTTGCAACGCCATCCTTCGACAACGGCGTCAGATCGGCGGCGCCTTGTTCTTTGAGCATCACGAGTTCGGGAAAGCGGCGAACGCCGCCCTTGTAGGATTTATCCGGGAACGGCGCGTCATAAGCCTTCATTTCGTCCGGCGTCAGAATCGGCGTCGCGCGTTTCATCAGCTCACCGACGTTCAGATCCGGCTGCGAGCGATTGAAGGCGCGCCACATCGCGAACCCCGCCGGCGCTTCTTCGCCGCCCGGAAGTCCCGTGTTCATCACGAGGAGGCGCGAATAGCGATGCGGCGCCTCCATCGGCAAAGTGAGGCCGAGGACGCCGCCCCAGTCCTGCACGACGAGGCACATATTTTTCAGATCTAGCTTCTCGACAAAAGCGAGCAGCGCGTTGCGGTGGAAATGATAGGTGTAGACATCATCGTCGACCGGCTTGTCGGAGCGGCCGAAGCCGAACATGTCGACCGCGACGACGCGATGGCCGGCCGAGGTAAAAACCGGGATCATCTTGCGGAAGAGATACGCCCAGGACGGCTCGCCGTGAATGCACAGGAAAGTGACGGCGGCGTCGCGCGGCCCCTCGTCGACATAATGCATTCGGAGGCCCTCATATCCCGCGAGCCCCTCGACATAATGCGGGGCGTAGGGCCAGTCCGCTAGTTGTGAAAACCGCTCATCGGGCGTCCGCAGGGCTTTGATCGGCATCGGGGACCTCATTGGCTGGCGCGCGACTTCGCCCCAAAACGGGGCCGGCGTCTACATTTTGTCGCAGTCCCGGCGCGGCGTTTGGCCCGGCGGCGGCGTGGCGCGAATCTGGCGTTTCCAGCCGCAGAGCCCTATGTAGGCGGGCGATGGACGAAGCGACAGGCAAACCGGCGCACGGCGCGCCCCCGACCTTTCCGATGGCGGAAGCGCGCCTCATCGCGCGCCGTTTCACCGAGCCGGACCCGAAAATCTACTGGCCGGATATGTTGATCAGCGCCGCGATCGGATGGGCGGCGTTCGCTGGGGCGGTCGTCGCGGCGCCGTTTTCGCCGATGCAAGGCGCGCTCATCCTCGTCGCGGCGGTCGCGCTGCTGCGCGCCGTCTTGTTCACGCATGAGCTGGCGCATTTGAAGAAAGGCACGTTCGGAACCTTTCGCCTCGTCTGGAACGCGCTCGCCGGCATGCCGTTCCTGGTGCCGAGCTATTCCTACACCGGCGTTCACATCGATCATCACCGGCCGGGCGTCTATGGTTCGACGCGCGATGGCGAATATGTTTCGTTCGGCGCCGGCCGGCCGTGGCGCACGATTGGATATGTGCTGCTTTCTTTCGTTTTGCCGCCGCTGCTGCTGGTGCGCTTCCTTGTGCTGACGCCGCTGTCGTGGATTGTGCGCCCCTTGCGCAAGCTGATCTGGCGCCGGATGTCGTCGCTGGCGATCGATTTGAATTACGACCGTCATCCGCAAAACAAGGACGACGACGAAACCTGGCTCATCCAGGAAACCGCGACGACGATTCTCGCCCTCGCCGTCGCCGCCGCGATCTGGCAGGGCTTGCTTCCCCTCGCCGTCGCCGGCGTCTGGTATGCGGTGACGGCGACGATCCTCCTCATCAATTCGATCCGGACGCTCGGCGCGCACGCCTATCGCTACAAGGGCGACGTCTCGGTGACGAAGACGGAGGAATTTCTCGACAGCGTCAACGTGCCGTCGGAGGATCTCATTTCAAAGATCATCGCGCCGGTCGGGCTACGCTTTCACGCGACGCATCACCTGTTCCCGGCGACGCCTTATCACAATCTCCCGAAGCTCCACGCCGCGCTCGAAAGCGAACTTTCGGACAAGACGGCGTATCGCTCGACCAGCCGCAAGAGCTTCGCGCATGCGCTCGCGGCGCTCTGGAAAGACGCATCGGAAGCCGACCGCCGCCGCAACGACGCAGGACGGATGGCGGCGGAGTAGCTATTTGGCGGTCGGCGTGTAGGTCCACACCCAGTTGTTGTTGAGCGCCTTCATGATCATCGACTTGCCGTCGGCCGAGAACGCGACCGGCCCGTCCTTCGGCATCATGCTGCGATAGGCGAACATCATCGGATCGGGCGGCGCGATGAAGGTCGACTGATCGGTCACCGCGCCCGCATATTTGCGCCGGCCCGCGCCGCAGGATTCGGCGACCATGGTTTCGGGATGCTTGCGCTTGGCTTTGAGTTCGATCGCTCCATGACCGTCGGGCGTCGCCGAGACGACGTCGAAATGCTCGTACGCCCCGTTGATCTCGCCGGTCGGACAGCCCTTTTCCATGCCCATGAGGTTCGAGACCGTCGCCGGATAATTGGCGATGTTCGGCGCGCCGGCGAACTGACCCTTATCCTTGTCCCAGTCGAAGGAGAGCGTCACCTTCTCGACGACGTCGGCGTAAAGGTCGGCGTCGGTCGGCGGGATCTGCACGTGCTTGTCGGAGAGGACGCCGACGACTTCAAAATGGATGATCTTCGCCGCGCCCCATTTCTTCATCGCCGCGTCGTCAAAGGTTTGCGCGCTCGCGGGCGCACAGGAAAGGACCGCAACAGTGGCGGCGAATATGCGCTTCATGGTAGGACCCCCGATGGAATGGCGGCGCTATCCTAGCCGATCGCGCGCCCGCTTGCGAGAGGATGAAAATGGCCGAAAAAACCTGCGACCTTGTGGTGATCGGATCGGGGCCCGGCGGCTATGTCGCGGCGATCCGGGCGGCGCAGCTCAAAATGAAGGTGATGATCGTCGAGCGCGACGCGCTGGGCGGCGTCTGCCTCAACTGGGGCTGCATCCCGACCAAGGCGCTGCTGCGCACGGCGGAAGTCTACACCAACATGAAGCACGCGGCCGATTACGGCTTGAAGGCGGACAATGTCGGCTTTGACCTCGACGCCGTCGTCAAGCGCTCGCGGAATGTCGCGGGCAAGCTTTCGGGCGGCATCGGCTATCTGATGAAGAAGAACAAGATCGAGGTCGTCATGGGGACGGCGAGGCTCGAAAAAGGCGCCGGCGCGCCGACCGTCCGTGTAAAAACGAAAGACGGCGAGGACGTCATCAAGGCGAAACACGTCATCCTGGCGACCGGCGCGCGGGCCAGAACGATCCCGCAGGCGGAGCTTGAGCCCGACGGCAAATTCATCTGGACCGCGAAGGAGGCGATGACGCCCGACATCATGCCGAAATCGCTGCTCGTCATCGGCTCGGGCGCGATCGGCATCGAATTCGCGAGCTTTTACCGCGCGCTCGGCGCCGAGGTGACGGTCGTTGAAATGCTGGACCGCATCCTTCCCGCCGAGGACGAGGAAATCTCGGGGCTAGCCTTCAAGCGGTTCCGCAAGGCCGGCATGAAGATATTGACCGGCGCGACCGTCGCCGGCCTTGAAAAGGGCAAGACCGCGGTCAAAGCGAGCGTCAAAACCGCCGACGGCAAGGTTGAGACGATCGAGGCCGAGCGCGTCGTCCTCGCGATCGGCATCACCGGCAATGTCGAAAATCTGGGGCTCGAAGCGCTCGGCGCCAAAATCGAAAAAGGCCATGTCGTCGTCGACGAATGGCTGAAGACGGGCGTTCCCGGCCTCTACGCCATCGGCGATCTCGTCGGCCCGCCCTGGCTCGCGCACAAGGCGAGCCATGAAGGCGTCATCTGCGTTGAAAAGATCGCCGGCGTCGCGGGCGTCCACCCGCTCGACGTCACGAAAATTCCGGGCTGCACCTATTCAAACCCGCAAATCGCCAGCGTCGGGATGACCGAAGCCAAAGCGAAAGCGGCGGGCAAAAAAGTCAAAGTCGGCCGCTTCCCCTTCAACGGCAACGGAAAGGCGATCGCGCTCGGCGAACCCGAAGGCATGGTCAAAACCGTCTTCGACGAGACGACCGGCGAATTATTGGGCGCGCACATGATCGGCGCGGAAGTCACCGAACTCATCCAGGGCTACGCCATCGCGCGCACCATGGAAGGAACGGAAGAAGACCTGATGCACACGATCTTCCCGCACCCAACGCTGTCAGAGATGATGCATGAGGCGGTGCTGGACGCGTATGGACGGGTGGTGCATGTGTAAGTGGAGGCGGCTTTAGAATTACTTGGTGCGCGGAAAGTTCAAGATACCTGACTGAATCGCTTTGATGCCGGCTGCCTCAGCAAAAGCCTTGATTTCCAAATGCTCACTCTGAGCCGCATAAGGGCTAGTCATGATCTGGCTAATCTTTTTGGCCGGATTGATGTCGATATAAACAGCCTTTTTTTGATGCGTTTCTTGGTCAAACCAAAGAAGGCGAACTTCCTTTTCAAATTTGAAGGCATTGCGCTTCTGGAGCAGCAGCGAGGCTAGTACATCACTCTCTAGCTTTACTTCTCTTGGCAAATTCGCGGCCCTCATCAGTTCATTCTCTCGTCGATAGAGGACCTTGCCAAGATAGAGCGACCCAGACTGCGCTTGGATCGCTTTTTTTGCGGAGGCCAGGATGGCTTGTACGTTGCAGCGTATCCTTACGATTGGGTCGCGTCTTCGGAATGCGGCCATTCGCCAGCGAGGTTCGTCGTAGGTGCCTAGGGTCCAACAGAGGCCGTAAGCCTGCAGGCCGGAAAATTTGGTACTCGTGCAGAATAAATTTTCACTGCACCACCTTTCATAAGGATCAGTCCATGATCGAACGGGTGAAAGTCGTAACCGACAATTTTCGATAATTTTCTTTGCATAAGGCCACGGCAGCAAATGGTATATGTGCTTTCGCCCAATTTTGAGCTTAGAGTCGAGCATGACCTTGCTTCCGTTTGCCCTGCTGTCTAAGGGCTTCCAAGTTTTCATCGGAATTGTGTTGTCATCCTTCACGAAATCCTCAGTCATCCAGCTGGACCACTTAATTATCTCCGACCTCGTATCAATCATCGCCTCAAGAAAGTGTGGGACGCAATAAGCAAAGGGGTGCATTATTCGAACTGTCGAGCATTCCTGTGGCGTAGCATACTCTGAGCGGGTTGAGCATAGCGATACCCGCCGAATTTTGCGCGCCTCACTATCGGACGGCGGGTTACGCGCTCAGCGCTAACCCGCCCTACATTGCTATTTTGCTGCAATGCACGCGGCTTTTCTTTCCGGGCCTTCGCGCTGCTGGCGAGGTTGTCGCCGGCGGCATATGCTGCCGACGGGCG
>Ga0155549_1135_pt1 | contig 18817 bp, 22 predicted proteins | sample RifCSPhighO2_12_FD_107206 | JGI IMG/M metagenome (GOLD analysis project Ga0155549, IMG submission 107206) | Alphaproteobacteria bacterium RIFCSPHIGHO2_12_FULL_63_12
GCCGGGGCTGGCTGCGCCGAAAAGATCCCTTAATGGCGCGAGCGCCTGGCGGTCGGGACCTTCGGTCGCCCTGATAGGCGCTTGAAGCGACGCCTCCGCGACATTTGTGAGAATTTTCAATGACGGCGAAGGAATGGTGCTGCGAGAGAGGATTGAACTCTCGGCCTCTCCCTTACCAAGGGAGTGCTCTACCACTGAGCTACCGCAGCCCCGCCGACGGGGTCCGCCGGGCGAGGCGGCGATATAGCCCGCATGGGTCTGAATGAAAAGACGCATTCTGGCCGGAAATGTCGGCCGCCTTGACCCGTCCCGCTTCGCCCCTATGGTCCGGCGCCATGCAAAAGGACGCGCCTGAAAACGACAATCCTGCTCCGGCCGGGGATCGCCCCGATGAGGCCTTGAAAAAACCGTCGGTCCCGCCGAAACGCGGCGGTAGCGCCAAAGAAGCCAAGCTTGCCGCGGCGCTGAGGGAAAATTTGCGCCGCCGCAAGGCGGCTGGCCGGAAAGAAGCGGACTGAATGGACAGACTGGCAATTATCGGCGGGCGCCCGCTTTTCGGCGAAATCGCGATCAGCGGCGCCAAGAACTCGGCGCTGAAACTGATGGCGGCGTCGCTGTTGACCGACGAGCCGCTCGTTATCGAGAACACGCCGCGCCTCGCCGATGTCGACATGCTGTTGAAGCTGCTCGCGCAGCATGGCGTCGATGTGGAATTCGAAGGCTCTACGCTGAAATTGCAGGCGGCGACCATCAAGTCGACCGAAGCGCCCTACGACCTCGTGCGCAAGATGCGCGCCTCGTTCAACGTGCTCGGGCCGCTGCTTGCGCGTGAAGGCAAAGCGCGCGTGTCGCTGCCGGGCGGTTGCGCTATCGGCGCGCGTCCTGTCGATCTTCATCTCAAAGCCCTGGCGGCGATGGGAGCCAAGATCGATCTCGATGAGGGCTATGTCGTCGCGTCGGCGACGGGCGGCCTTCATGGCGCAAAGATCGATTTTCCGTTCGTGTCGGTCGGCGCGACCGAACATGCGATTCTCGCCGCGACGCTGGCGAAAGGCGAGACGATTTTGACGAATGCGGCGCGCGAGCCGGAAATCGTCGATCTCGCTGATTGCCTCAACGCCATGGGCGCGAGGGTCGAGAACGCCGGCCGTTCGACCGTGCGGATAGCCGGCGTTGATAGGCTCGGCGGCGCGCATCACACTGTCGTTCCTGACCGCATCGAATTCGGCTCGTACGCCATGGCTGTCGGCGCCGCCGGCGGCGAGCTTTTCCTGCGAAACGGTCGGATCGACCTTCTCGCGGCGGCGGGCGGTGTGTTGGAAGAGGCCGGGCTAAAGCTCACCCAGGAAGAAAACGGCGTGCGCGTCCGGCGCCTTGGCGACCGTTGCCGCGCCGTCAATATCGTGACGCAGCCGCATCCGGGATTCTTCACCGACCTGCAGGCGCAGTTCATGGCGTTGATGGCGACCGCGGACGGCGTTTCGGTTATCAAGGAAACGATTTTCGAGAACCGCTTCATGCATGCGCCGGAACTCGCACGCATGGGGGCGCAAATTTCCGTCGACGGACAGATTGCGACGGTGCGCGGCGTCAAGCGCCTGAAAGGCGCGCCGGTGATGGCGACCGATCTGCGCGCCTCGATGAGTCTCGTTCTTGCGGGGCTCGGCGCCGAGGGGCAGACGATCGTCAATCGCGTCTATCATCTTGACCGCGGATTTGAACGGCTGGAAGAAAAGCTCAGTCATTGCGGCGCATTGATAGAGCGGGTGAAGGGCGACTGATGCCGGGACTTAAAGACTACAAACCGCTCCGGTTGATGGTTGGAGACGCCGATGATCTGAAAGTGCTTTCGGCTGTCCTTCAGGACGCCATCGCAAAGGTCGGCGATTTCGCGCATGTGCCGTCGCAGCGCCGTTTCGCCTTCGTCGCCAATCGTTTTGTCTGGGAGGACGCCGCCGACAAAAAACGCGGGCCTTTCGCCCGTGTTCGCGCGGGCTGTCACTTCGACGACGTATTAGCCGTGAGGCAGATGAATTTGCGACCCGACGCCAAGGACGGTGTCCTGAATCTGCTGGCGATCCGGTTTGAGCCGTCCGCGGACGGCGCCGGCGCGGTGATGTTCGATTTCGCTGGCGGCGGCGCGATCCGGCTTGAGGTCGAAAGCCTTAACGCCCAGCTCGCCGATATGTCGGAGCCGTGGCCGGCGCGCGCAAAGCCGGCGCACGAGGAATGACCCGTGACGGGCGCGCCGAGGCCCGCTAGAACCATCCAATGACCGGCGAGGGCGACAACACCGCTGCCATGAAAATCGCGCGCATCGAGCTTGATGAGCGCAGTCTTGCGCGCGCGACCGCCGATATCGAGCACGAGCGCAAGGTCGCGATCTACGACCTGCTGGAAGAGAATTTTTTCGAGCCGATCGGCGCCGGCGAAGGGCCGTTTGAACTTTACCTGTCGAATGTCGAAACGCGGCTCGTTTTCGATGTGCGCAAGCAGGGAGGCGCGGCGCTCGGCCAGATTCATCTGTCGATGACTCCCTTCCGGAAAATCATCAAGGACTATTTCCTGTTGTGCGAAAGCTATTACGACGCGATCCGTTCGGCGGCGCCGGCGCAGATCGAGACGATCGATATGGCGCGTCGTTCGCTGCACAATGAAGGATCCGAAATCCTGAGGGAGCGGCTGAACGACAAAATCAACCTCGACCTCAACACGGCGCGACGCCTATTCACGCTGATCTGCTCTTTTCACATGAGATGACCGCCGAATGCCGAAATCCGTTCTCTTTGTCTGCAACATGAATTCAGTCCGCTCGCCGATGGCGGCGGCTATTCTCGCCAGCGCGGCCGATGGCGCGGTCAAAGTCGATTCCGCCGGCGTCTATGAAGGCGGACTTGATCCCTTTGTTGAAAGCGTACTTGGCGAGATCGGCGTATCGCTTGGCGATTACGAACCAAAAGCGGTCAGCGACATCCGGCTCGACGGGTTCGATCTTGTCATCGCATTGACGCCGGAGGCGGCGGCCGAGATCCGCCGCCAGCTTCCGCGCGAGAGGATCGAGTACTGGCCGATAGAAAACCCGAGCGACGTGCGCGGCGACCGCAATGCGCTGATGGACGCCTACCGGTCCGTCCGGGATGAACTGCGCGGCCGCATTCGCGTAAGGTTTCCGGGCTTCGGAGCGAAGGCCTGACCGCCGCCCCCTTGATTTTAGGTCCGGGGGCGACCATTTTCGCGCACGATCAAAGATCCTGCCAAGCCCGCTTTCCGGGCGCCCCCAAAGGAGGGGGGGATCGCCCCAACCGAGGACTGCATGGCTAAAGAAGAATTGCTTGAATTCGAAGGCACCGTCGAGGAGCTTCTCCCGAATGCGACCTTCCGCGTCAAACTCGATCAGGGTCACGAGATCATCGCCCACACCGCGGGCAAAATGCGCAAGAATCGCATTCGCGTTCTCGCCGGCGACAAGGTGCAGGTCGAAATGACCCCTTATGATCTGACCAAGGGCCGGATCACTTTCCGCTTCAAGTAAACAGGATGGCCGAACGGCCCCGTCTAATTCTGGCAAGCGCGTCGCCGCGCCGGCTGTCGCTGCTTGCGCAGATCGCCGTCGAACCGGACGAGGTGATCGCGGCGGAGGCCGACGAGTCCGCCCTCGCCGGCGAACGGCCGAGAGATTATGTCAGCCGCGTCGCGCTGGCGAAGGCGCAACTGGTGAGCGCGAAGGCGCCGGGCGCCTTGATCCTCGCCGCCGATACGGCGGTCGCCTGCGGGCGCCGTATTCTGCCGAAGGCCGAAGACGAAGCGACGGCGCTCGCCTGTCTTCAACTACTGTCCGGCCGGTCGCATCGCGTGTTCACCGGGCTCGTTCTCGCGGGCCCTGATGAGGCGAGCCGTCAGCGCATTGTCGAAACACGGGTCAAGGTTGCGCGTCTCGACGCTAAAGACATCGACAACTATGTCGCTTCGGACGAATGGCGCGGTAAGGCCGGCGGTTACGCTATTCAGGGCCTGTTCGCCAGGCATGTCGTTTCGATCATCGGCTCCTATTCGAATATTGTCGGCCTGCCGCTTTATGAAACGGCGAACCTGCTGAAGGGCGCGGGTTGGTCGGCGCCGTGACGCGCATGATTTTGATCGATTGCGGCGCCGCGGAAACACGGGCTGCTTTTGTCGAAAACGGCGTTGCGACGCATTTCTGGTTCGGGCCGGCGCGCGGCGACGAATCGCTCCCGACCGCGCCGGCTGCCGGCGACGTTTATGCCGGCCGCGTCGCGTCGCTGGCGAAATCCCTGAACGCCGCGTTCGTCGATATCGGCGCCGGGCGCGCAGCCTTCCTGCCGCTTGGCAAACAGGAAAAGTCGCCGGTCGAAGGGGCGCGCGCTGTCTTCATTGTCCGCCGTCCTCCGATCGACGATAAGGGCGCCGTAATTTCCGCCGACTGGCGCGATGGTCTCAGCCCCGCGGCTGTCGCGGCTTTTGAAAATCGGGCGAGGGACGGATTTATCGGGGCGCTCGGCGAGCCGGCGGATGCGGCTATCGCGGCGCTCAATCTTCGCGGACCGGAATTCAGTTCCGGCGACGTCGCCGTCATCGTCAATGATCCTTATGCGAAAAGACTGATTGAAAACTACGGCGTTCCGTCTGTCGCCTTATCCGAACGGCCGTTTGCGGAAATCGAAGTCGAAGAGCTCATCGAGCAAAGTCTTGCGCCGGAAATATCACTTGCGGGCGGCGCACGCCTTATCATTCAAGAGACGGCTGCCGGCGCCATGATCGACGTCGATACCGCGACCGCGAGCGGCGGCGCGCGGCTGAACGACAACACGAATAACGCGGGTCTTTACCGGCTGCTTGTCGAATTGTCGCGGCGGCGGCTCGGCGGCCGGATCGTCGTCGATTTTCTTCCGCCGTCCAGTGCGGCGGCTCGCGGCGCGCTCGCAAAGCGGCTGGAGGCCGGCCTCAAGAGCTTTTCAAAAGCGCGGGTCGGCGATCTTCGAAAGGACGGCCTTGCGGATTTCACCCTGCCGCGCCGACAACGCTCGCTGCTCGACGAAGCCAGCGAACCCGCAGGCGAGGGGATGCTGCGGCGGGGGAGGCGATTGACGCTCGACTGGTCCGCTAAAGCTGCGATCCGGTCGCTTGAGGACGCGCTGCGGTCCGGGGCGTCTTTGAAACCGCGCCTGCTTGCCGGAAATGAAATCGCGGCCTACCTCCGAGATGAGCGCGCGCAATGGCCGGCGCGACTCGCCGCTAAATTCGGCGCGCGGTTTGAAATTGCAGAGGGCGAAGGAATGGGAGCGCGCGCGTATGAAATCGCCTGAAAAAAGCGCCGTCAATGATAATGCGGGCAGCGCGAAATGTCCGAACTGCGCCGCCCCGACGGTGAGCGCTTACAAGCCGTTCTGTTCCAAACGGTGCGCCGATGTCGATCTGCATCGCTGGCTGTCGGGCGGCTACGCCATTCCGGCGGTTGAAACCGATGATGACGCGGACGCGGGTTTGAGCGAAAGCTGACCCGCTTCCGGTCGAGGTCTCGCGCGAGGGGAGCGCGAGACCTCTCGGGGGAACGCGGCGCCAGGCGCCGCGCCGGGGTTCCTAAAGTTTCGCCGCGCCCGCCGGCCTTACTGCGATCAGCGCCGCGAATTTCTGCTGCTCGAGCTTATCCAGCGTTTTATCGCGATTGGCGTCCGCCGCGTCGAAACTCTTGCCGCGCGCATCGGCGAGTTCCTCTTTCGAGATCTTCCCGTCTCCCTTCGCGATGACGACAAACGCCTTCTCGGCCGGCGTCGCTTTCGCCGGTTCGACGCCGGCGTTCGCCTGCCCGGAATAGGCGGCGAACGCCGAGAATTCCGTCTCATCAATTGTTCCGTCCTTGTTCGTGTCGGCGACAGCAAACTCTGTCGCTGCGAGCTTTTGACTATCGGCGCGCGTCGCCACATCGAGCGGTGTTAACGCTTTTTGAGCTGGCGCCGGATTGCTCATATATCGCGGCGCATTTTCTGACGGCGCGGTTTGCGTCGTCTGCGCCGGATCGGCGAGAGCCGCCGTTGACGCAAGCGCGACAGCGCCTGCGCCCGTCATGAACAGTTTCAACATTTCATGCTCCTTTTTCTCGGCGCCAGTTCCGGTTTCGGAAGGATTTGCGACCGGCGCCGCGCCTGACCATCAGGCGATGATCGAAATCTGGAGACTTTTGTACGCAAACGCCAGTTAAGCATGTGTCATGACTTCATCTTCATGAAGCTCACTTGCTTTCGAACATGGCGCGCACATCGACGGATGACTTGTCGCCGATTGCGTCAAAATTTTTCGCGAGCCATTCGTCGGCGATCTTTCTTCCGCGCTCTCTAAGGTTCGACAGGAATTCCCAATCCGTACTGAATTTGCTGGCGACGGAAAGACTTTCAAGAGCTTTATCGCTGCGGATCGAATGAATACGAATCGCGCGCAGGCTGTCGCGGTATTCGTCCTTGAGCCAGCCTTCGTCGATCAGTTTTTGCGCAAACGAAATAGCCCGCAATTCGCGTAAGAGGGATGAATTGAAGCTGATTTCGTTGATGCGATTGAGAATTTCCGAGGCGGTTACCGGAACGTCTTCGCGGTCGAGCGGGTTGACGTGAATGATGACGACGTCGCTGGATTCCGCATTATAGATGAATGGATATAAAACGGGATTACCCATATATCCACCGTCCCAATAATGCTCGCCGTCGATCTCGACCGCCTTGAACAGGAAGGGAAGGCAGGTAGACGCTAGAACGGATTCGACGCTCATGTCTTTCGTTTCGAATAAATGCACTTTTCCGGTTCGAACATTGGTGGCGGACAAGAATAGCTTCGTCGCGGTGCAATTCCTTAAATCGTCAAAATCGATGCAGCGCTTCAGGATGTCGCGCAGCGGATTGATGTTGAACGGATTGAATTGATACGGAGAAAAAATATGCGTGAAAATGTCGAACGCCTGATAAGCGAACGAGTCGTCGAGGTTGAGATCCTTCGTCCAGATTTCAAAAGGCGTACGTCGCACCGGGCTGTAGATGGCGCCGGATTCGCAAATGGCGCTCCATAATTCATCAAGCTTTGCGCGCGCCGCCTCGGGGCCGCCCAAATGCAGCCCGAAGGCGAGTGTCGCCGCATTGACAGCACCTGCGCTCGCGCCGGAAATGGCCTCGATTTCGAGGCGGTTATCTTCAAGCAGCCGGTCGAGAACGCCCCAGGTGACGGCGCCGTGCGAGCCGCCGCCCTGCAGCGCCAGATTGATTTTCCGAGTCGGCGACTTCTCCATTTATTTCGCGACCCAGCCGCCGTCGATCTGGTAGGCGGCGCCGGTCATGGAGCTGCTATTGGGACCGGCGAGATAGACCGCCAGTGCGGCGACATCCTCAACAGTGACGAATTTTTTGGTCGGCTGCGCTTCGAGAATGACTTTCTGGACGACCTCTTCTTCCGTCATGCCGCGGGCTTTCGCCGTGTCCGGAATTTGTTTCTCAACCAGCGGCGTTTTCACATAACCGGGGCAGATGGCGTTGCAGGTGACGCCGAATTCCGCGCCTTCAAGCGCGACCGTTTTGGTGAAGCCGAGAAGGCCGTGTTTGGCGGTGACGTAAGCGGATTTGAATGGAGAGGCGACCAGCGCATGCGCCGAGGCGATATTGATGATGCGGCCGAATTTGCGCGCTTTCATGCCCGCAAACGCGGCCTTGGTCATGTGAAAGGCGGAGGTCAGGTTGATGGCGATGATGGCGTCCCATTTTTCTTCGGGAAATTCTTCGATCGGCGCGACATGCTGAATTCCGGCGTTGTTGACGATGATGTCGACTTTTCCGAACGCTTTTGTCGCCGCCGAGACAAGCGCGCGGATTTCTTCCGGCTTGGTCATGTCGGCGCCGTTATATCGCGCCTTGATCCCGTGCCTTTGTTCAAGGCCGGCGCGCTCCTTTTCGATGGCGCCGGCGTCGCCGAACCCGTTCAGCATTACGTCCGCGCCATTGGCGGCGAGGGCGTCGGCGATGCTAAGTCCGATCCCGCTTGTCGATCCGGTGACGATGGCGGCGAGGTTTTTCAACATAGGATTTCCTTCAATGATGACGCTGGCGCGCTAAATCGCGGGAGAGCCGTCTCGATTGCGGTCTGGCGCTAGTCAGCCTGCCGGGATATGCTTTCAGTCAATCGCCGTCTCATATAGGAGGTCATTTTGAAGTTTGCACCTCTCAGCGCATTTCTTGCCCTCGCGGCGCCGTCATCCGCCATGGCCCAGATGGCGGTTTCGACCTTCGGCGCTAATGACGCGCAGCTCTGCTACCAGGCGGCCGCGGATGATTTCGCTTCAGATACGGCGGATTGCGACAAAGCGTTGCAGGGCGGCGCCCTAACCGCGCGCGACCGCATCGCGACCCGCGTCAATCGCGGCATCATTTATAATCGCGAAGGAAAGCTCGATGCGGCGCTCGAGGATTTCAACAAGGCGATCGAAAAGAATGGCGAGCTCGCCGAAGCCTTCTTAAATCGCGGCAATACCTTTTATTTGATGCGTCGTTATGACGAGGCGATCGAGGATTACCGGACCTCGCTGCAATTTAATCTGAAGCAGTCGCATGTCGCCTGGTACAATATCGGCCTCGCGCTGGAAGCGAAAAAGGACGATGTGCAGGCGAAGGAAGCCTATCGCACGGCGCTGGAAATCAATCCTGAATTTGGGCCGGCCCGGAAAAAACTCGGTCTGTCCGGCGCGCCGGCGCAAGAGTAACGAAAAATTGATTGGGGGGCGGCGATGAAAATTGTTTCAGGTCTGGCGGTTTTTCTGATCGCCGCGCTGCATGCGGGCTTCCTGACCCTGGAGATGTTTTTCTGGGACCACCCGGTGGGGCGCAAAATATTCGCGATGACGGCGGAGCAATCTGCAAATACTGCGGTCCTCGCCGCCAATCAGGGGCTTTATAACGGCTTTCTCGCCGCCGGCCTTTTGTGGGGGCTCATCGCCCGAAAGCGCGATGTGGAGATTTTCTTTTTACTGTGCGTGATTGTCGCCGGCGTGTTCGGCGCAGCGACAGCGAAGCCGACGATCCTTTTGACGCAGGCGCTGCCCGGCGCGATCGCGCTGGCGCTGTTGCTCGTCGCCGGCGGCGCGCGCAAATAGACGAATATTACATTGACGACGACGAGGCGGTGGACCGCATGAAAAAGACATTTATATTGCATCTTGAATGCTCGCTGACCGGCAAACGCTATGAGGCGGGCTGCGTTCACGGGCTTTCGGAAGCCGGGCGGCCGCTGCTCGTGCGCTATGATCTCGATGCGCTGGCCGCCGCGATCAGCAAAGAAGAATTGGCGCAGCGCACCGAAGGCTTCTGGCGCTATCGGGAGTTTCTCCCCGTGGCGCGCGCGAAAGACCGCGTGTCGCTCGGTGAGGTGGTGACGCCGCTGATCCGGACGCCGCGGATCGAGCAGCGTCTTGATAGCGGCGAGATTTTCGTGAAGGACGAAGGGCGCCTGCCGACCGGTTCGTTTAAGGCGCGCGGCCTCGCGCTCGCAGTCGCGATGGCGAAGGAATTCGGGTTGACGCATCTCGCGATGCCGACCAACGGCAATTCTGGCGCCGCGCTCGCCGCCTACGCCTCGCGCGCGGGAATGCGTTCGACGATCTTTTGTCCGGACGACACGCCGCCGGTTAATGTCGAGGAGATCGCATTGCAGGGCGGCGACATCTATCGCGTCAACGGCCTCATCAATGATTGCGGCAAGATCGTCGGCGAAGGGAAAGAAAAAGTCGGCTGGTTCGACGTCTCGACGCTCAAAGAGCCCTATCGCATCGAAGGCAAGAAGACGATGGGGCTCGAACTCGCCGAGCAGTTTGGCTGGGAATTGCCGGACGTCATCTTTTATCCGACCGGCGGCGGCACTGGCCTCATCGGCATGTGGAAGGCGTTCGACGAGCTGCAAAAGATCGGCTGGATCGGTTCAAGGCGCCCGCGCATGGTCGCGGTGCAGGCGACGGGCTGCGCGCCGATCGTCCGCGCCTGGGAAAAGGGCGAGGAACACGCGCCGCTCTGGGAGAACGCCGCGACGCTCGCCGCCGGCATCCGCGTGCCGATCGCTGTCGGCGATTTTCTCATCATCCGCGCGGTGCGGGAATCCGGCGGCTTCGCCATCGCCGTCGATGACGACGACATCATCGACGCGCAGGCGGAAATGGCGCGCGAAGAAGGCCTGCTGCTTTGCCCCGAGGGCGCCGCGACCTACGCCGCCTATCGTCAATCGCTCGCCGACGGGCGCGTGTCGCGAAAGGACCGGGTCATTTTGTTCAACTGCGCGACCGGCCTCAAATACCCGATGCCGAAGACGGAGAAATTCATCGACCGGACAAAGCCGGTTGATTGGGAGCAATTCGCTTAATTACGCGAAACACTCCGCCAGAAACAGCTTCATCGACTCCCAGCTCCGGTCCGCCGCCCGTTTGTTATAGACCGTGCCGAAGCCGGGATCGTTCGCCTGCGGATTGGTGAAGGCGTGCATGACGCCGCCATAGGCGTGGATCTGCCAGTCGGCCCCCGCTTCGGTCAGTTCCGCGCCGAGGGCTTTCACGTCGTCGGGTTTGACCATCGGATCGTCCCATCCGTGAAAGGCGATCACTTTCGCCCTGATCTTGCGGCCTTTGGTATTGCCGGGCGCGCCGAAGAGGCCGTGAAATGAGGCGACGCCTTTGATGTCGGCGCCCGTCCTCGCGACATCGAGCGCGCAAAGGCCGCCGAAGCAAAAGCCCATGACGACGATCTTCGTCGTGTCGACCTCCGGGAGCTTTTTCACCACCTCGACGGCGTTGAGAAGCCGCGCCTGCAACAGTGGGCGATTGCCGGCGAGCGGCGTCATTAGCGCCTGACACTCTTCGGTCGTCCGGCCGAAGACGCCCTTGCCGTAAAGATCGAGCGCAAAACCAGCGTAGCCGAGGCTGGCGAGGCGTTTGGCGTAGTCTTCTTCCACCGGCCCGCGCCCGGCCCAGGCATGAGAGATCAAAACGGCGGGGCGTTTCGCCGAGGTCGCGTTATCGACCGCAAGCAATCCCTCGAATGATTTTCCGTCATGGCTGTAGTCGATTGCGCGCGTCGTTACGGTCATCGGGCGATCCCTTTTGGCGATGCGCCGCAACTATAGGCCGCCCCGGCGAGGGTTCAAGAAGCGAGCCCTGGCAGACGCTGCGCCGTCGCTTTGGCGCCGTCTGTTTTCGCCGCGGCTTGGCGCGGCGCGGCGTCTTTCGCCGCAGCCCGCTCTTCAGCCCTGCGGGCCCAGACATGCGAATCATCCGGAATGACCAGCAAGACCTTGCTCGTCGCACATTCCAACACACGCACCATAAAAACCTCCATACGCAACGATAGTCGCGCGCATCATTGCTCGCGCGTGCGGGCGAAATTGTGACGGCGAAGATGACATCGCCGACACGAAAGCGTTACAGCGCGTGTAATCGCGGCGAATTTGCGACGGCGGGATCAGGCTGGGCGAAATTGAGGCGACCCTGCGGCGCGCTCGCCTTCATTCGCCTTTGGCGCCGATGCGGCTGATTTTCAGCGTATTGGTCTTGCCGCGCCGGCCGAACGGATAGCCGGCGATGATGATGATGCGGTCGCCGTCTTTGGCGCCGTGACGGACCGACAGCGCGTCCGCCTTGTCGAGCATCTCGTTGAAATCGGAAATGTCGTCGGTGATGGTCGGCGCGACGCCCCAGAAAAGCGAGAGCCGGCGCGCGACTTTATCGTCGGGCGTCGCCGCGACAATGGAGCAATGCGGACGGTCGCGGGACAGTCGCTTCGCCGTCGATCCGGTTTTCGTATAGGCGACGGCGATCTTGCAATCGAGAATTTCGGCGATGCGCCGCGCCGACAGGGTGATCGCGTCGGCGGTCGTATGGTCCGATTCCGGATCGTCCAGAAGAGAGAAAGACGCGCATTCGGGGTCGCGTTCGGTCGCGCTGATGATGCGGTCCATGATCGCGACGGCGGTCGGCGGGTGGCGTCCGACGGCGGTTTCCGCTGACAGCATGACGGCATCCGCGCCCTGGAAAACGGCGGTCGAAACGTCGGAGGCTTCGGCGCGAGTCGGCGCGATCGATTCGATCATCGATTCCAGCATATGCGTCGCGACGATCACGGGTTTTCCCGCGCGGCGGCAGGCGCGGACGATGCGGCGTTGGATGTTCGGTACGTCCTCAGGCGGCAGTTCGACGCCGAGATCGCCGCGCGCGACCATCAGGGCGTCGGAAAGCGCGATGATCTCGTCGAGATGCTCGACCGCCGACGGTTTTTCGATTTTGGCGATGATCCCGGCCTTGTCGCCGATCAGCGCGCGCGCTTCCTCGATGTCTTCGGGGCGCTGCACGAAGGAGAGGGCGACATAATCGACGCCGATTTTCAACGCATGGTCGAGATCGGCGCGGTCTTTTTCGGTCAGCGCCGATATCGGCAGCTTGCGACCCGGCAAATTAATGCCCTTGCGGTTGGTGAGACGTCCGGGCGTGTCGGCGCGCGCGACGACCGCGTCGCCTTTCCTCTCCGTCACCGTCAGTTGCAGTTTGCCGTCATCGAGCTTGAGGACGTCGCCCTTTTGAAGAATGCTGATGATTTCCTGATGGGGAATCGGAATGACGTCGTCTTCGGCCGAGTCTTTCGCTAGGATCAGCCGGTAGCTCGCGCCATATTTCAGATCGAGTCCGTCGCCTTTCAAAACGCCGGTGCGGATTTTCGGTCCCTGCAAATCGGCGAAAACCGCGATCGGGCTCTGGACGGTTTTGCCGATCTCGCGGATCGCCTCCATGATCCGCGCGGTCTTTTCATGCTCGCCATGCGAGAAATTCAGCCGGAAAATGTCGACGCCCGCCTGATGCAACAGATGAAGCATCGAGGGCGATGAACTCGCCGGGCCGACGGTTGCGACGATCTTGCACTGACGCTTGCGCATGAAAATGGTTCCGGACGCGGATGACGTCCGCGACCCTAGACCAGGTTGGCGCGCGGCGTGAAGGCTCCGGCCTAAGCGCAGAGCCGCTTTTTCGCCGCCTCATATTCGCGGGCGAGCTTTTCGACATAGTCGCCGGCGGGCCCGCGCTTCTTGATCGCGCCGATCCCCTGTCCGCAGCCCCAGATGTCCTTCCAGGCTTTCTTGTCGGTATTGCCGCCTGAACCGAAATTCATTTTCGAGGGGTCGCTGACGGGCAGATTTTCGGGGTCTAGTCCCGCCGCAACTATCGAGGGCTTCAAATAATTCCCGTGCACGCCGGTGAAGAGGTTCGTGTAGACGATGTCGTCAGCGCCGTATTGGACGATCGCGTCCTTGTAATCATCGGAGGCGTTCGCTTCGTCGGTCGCGACAAAGGGCGATCCGATATAGCCAAAATCGGCGCCCATCGCTTCAGCGGCGAGCACAGCGCCGCCGGTCGCAATCGAACCGGAGAGGGCGATCGGCCCTGAAAACCACTCGCGGATTTCCTGAACGAGTGCGAAGGGCGAAATGACGCCCGCATGTCCGCCGGCGCCGGCGGCGACGAGGATCAATCCGTCGGCGCCTTTCTCGATCGCCTTCTTGGCGAAGAAATTATTGATGACGTCGTGGAGGACGAGCCCGCCATAGGAATGGATCGCCTGATAGACGTCCTCGCGCGCGCCGAGCGAACAGATGACGACGGGAACCCTGTGACGGACGCAGGATTCCATGTCCTTCATCAGCCGGTCGTTCGACCGGTGGACGATCTGGTTCACCGCAAAGGGCGCGGACGGACGATCGGGGTGGCGCGCGTCATGCTCGGCGAGCGCTTCCTTGATGTCGACGATCCACTCGTCGAGCTTTTCCTGCGGGCGCGCGTTGAGCGCCGGAAAAGAGCCGATGATTCCGGCCTTGCATTGCTCGATCACGAGTTTCGGGTTCGATACGATGAACAGCGGCGCCCCGATGACGGGAAGGCGCATCTTCTTCTTGATGTCGGCGAAGGTCGTCATGTCGCGTGCTCCTGTCAGCGTTCGTCAGTCCCGGTAATCGAGCGCCGGTTTGCGGTCGCCGAGAAGCGGCCTGTATTTGACGCCCTTGCGCTTTTCTTCAAATTCGGCGCGCGCTTCGGCGCGAAGATCGGCGTTCTGATAAAGCTCGATTGCGGCGAGGGTCAGCGTCTTCGCGGCGTTCGTCGCGCCTTTGTGGCCGATCGACATGCCGCTGGCGGCGACTGCCTGCCAGGAATGGGCCGGCGTTCCCGGCACCCATGTCGCGGTGTTGAGCCCAACTGTCGGCGCCGCCCAAGATACGTCGCCGACATCGGTCGATCCGTAGCTGAGCGACGTTGAGTAGGGCTCGACGTTCGCTTCATCGCCGAGCTTGCGCGTGGTTGCGCCGAGCGTTGCGTGGATATCCTTCGCGAACGCCGTTTCTTCTTTCGTGTAGGCGACGCCGCCGACTTGCGTCAGCTTGTCGTGCATCATCTTCGCCAGCGTTTCATTGACGAGAAGCGGGTAGGAGCCGTGAATGATCTCCCAATCGACGCTTGTGCCGGTGCCGAGCGCGGCGCCGCGGGCTGCGTCTTCGAGGCGCGCCCAGATTTCCTCAACGCCCTGCGGTTTTGGATGGCGGACGTAATAGAAAACTTCAGCCGCATCGGGCACGACGTTCGGCGCCGCGCCGCCCTTGGTGATGACGTAGTGGATGCGCGCGTCCTGCGGGATGTGCTCGCGCATCATATTGACCATCATGTCGAACGCCTCGACGCCGTCGAGCGCCGAGCGCCCGCGATCGGGCGCGCCGGCGGCATGCGCGGAAACGCCCTTGAAGCGGAATTTCGCCGAGCGGTTGGAAAGGCTTGTCTCGCCGTCGGCCGCGTTCTTGTCGTCCGCATGCCAATGAAGGACGACATCAACGTCTTTGAAGAGCCCCTCGCGCACCATGTAGACCTTGCCGCTTCCGCCTTCTTCGGCGGGCGTGCCGTAAAGGCGGATCGTGCCGGGCGTCTTCGTCTCGGCGAGCCAGTTCTTGATCGCGATCGCCGCCCCGACCGAGCCCGCGCCAAAGAGATTGTGGCCGCAGGCGTGTCCGGCGGCCTTGCCGTCGATGGGCGCGCGCGTCGCGCTGGCGTCCTGATTAATTCCCGGCAGCGCGTCGAACTCGGCGAGGACGCCAATCACCGGGCCGCCCGATCCCCATTCGGCGGTGAACGCCGTCGGAATGCCGGCGACGCCGCGCTTCAATGCGAAGCCTTCCGCTTCAAGCGTGTCGGCAAGCAATTTCGAAGATTGCTCCTCCTTGTAGCCGACCTCGGCCCAGCCCCAGATTTTCGAGGAGAGATCGGCGATCATGCCGGAACGCGCGTCGATATCGGCGAGGACCTTCATCGAGGCGGGCGACAGCGCCGGCGGCTCCTCGGCGGAGGCCGACACGCAACAAACGGAAAGTATGATCGCGAGAGCGGAAAGGCGCATGGTCGGCTCCAGTCAGGCTGAGGTCGGCGCAAGGCTAGCGCAGTTTGGAGTGATGCTCACCGGGAATGCGCAGTAAAGCGGCCTTCGCGCAGGGGGCTCAGGCGACGTCCACCTGATAAGCCGCCTCGGGAAGGTCCTCGCCGAAGGCGCGCTGGTAGAATTCCGCGACTGTCGGGCGTTCCAGCTCGTCGCATTTGTTGAGGAAGGTGACGCGGAAGGCGTAGCCGATGTCCTGGAATATCTCGGCGTTTTGCGCCCAGGTGATGACGGTTCTTGGGCTCATCACCGTCGCGAGGTCGCCGTTGATGAAGGCGTTGCGCGTCATGTCGGCGACGCGGACCATCGCGCCGATCGCCTGACGGCCTTCCTTTGAATTGTAGAGGGGGGCCTTCGCGATGACGATTTCGACTTCCTCGTCATGGGCGAGATAGTTCAGCGTCGTGACGATCGACCAGCGGTCCATCTGTCCCTGATTGAGCTGCTGCGTGCCGTGGTAAAGACCGGTCGTGTCGCCAAGCCCGATCGTATTGGTCGTCGCGAACAGGCGGAACCACGGATTGGGATGCAGCACCTTGTTCTGGTCGAGTAGGGTGAGGCGCCCTTCCGATTCAAGAACGCGCTGGATGACGAACATCACGTCCGGCCGGCCGGCGTCATATTCATCGAAACACAGTGCGACGGGTCGCTGGAACGCCCAGGGGAGAATGCCTTCCTTGAAGGCGGTCACCTGCTGGCCGTTTTCGACGACGATCGCATCCTTGCCGATGAGATCGATGCGGCTGACATGGCTGTCGAGATTGACGCGCACGCAAGGCCAGTTGAGGCGCGCCGCCACCTGCTCGATATGCGTCGACTTGCCGGTGCCGTGATAGCCTTGGACCATCACCCGCCGGTTATAGGCGAAGCCCGCGAGAATGGCGCGCGTCGTTTGCGGATCGAAGCGATAGGCGGGATCCATCGCCGGGACATATTCGTTTGGCTTGGAAAAGGCCGGGACCGGAATAGTGAAATCGACGCCGAAGGTCTTTTTGGCGTCGACCTTGGTATCCGGCTTTTCCATGAATTTGTCGTCGGGGCTCGCCATAACGCTCATTCTATTGCTGAAAACGGACGGACCCTTGCCCGAAAGCCTCCGGATTTCAAGGGCGCCGATCAGCGCTGGCGCCGCCTGGCGGCGGACGTCAGCCGCGCCCTTTGGCGCGGCGCCTGAGCGCCATGACACGGCGGGAGATCACCGGCGGCAGCAGCTCGTTGATGCCGCGGTCGATCGCGACCTGCCAGTCCTTGCGGTCTTCGGTTCCGGGGCGCGGCCGGAACTGAGTGGTCTTCGCCTCGCGAATGTCCGACCAGGTCGAGGTGTAATAATAGAGCGCGATCGATTTGCGCGTCACGCCATCGGGATGGGCGATGATCTGCGGATTGCCGTGCATCGAATTTTCGGTCGTCGTGAACATCGCGGCGCGATTGAATATTGGAACGATCTCCTGCACTTTTTCCGACATGTCGTCGCGCCACAGCTCCAGCTGGCCGCCATAGGCCGGCTGCCAGTCCTTGTTCAGATAGATGAGCAGGTTGATGCGCCGCTCCAGATTCATCGGCTTGTGATGATTGAAATCGGCGTGCATCGACAAATGGCCGCCATTGCGAATTTCGTGAAAGCCGCCGCCGATGAAATAGGGGTCTGGGATCAGCCCCTTGATGCCGGAAATATTCTCGATGAGGCGGAGGAACGGACGCGAATTGAACGCATAGAAAAGATGGCGCAGCCGCGGCTCCATGTGATCGGGCTGGTAGGAGCGTTTGTATCGCTCCTGGTCGCGGTCGAATTCCCGCCCGTCCGGGTCGAGATCCCGCGGGAAATGCGCTACGCAATATTCCGCGACCGCCGCCGGCAGAAAGTCGTCGATGACGATATGGGGAAACGGGTCGCCCGCCGAATAGGCGGCGGCGAGGTCAAGGCCGAGTTCCTTGGTCTCGTCATAGTCGAAGATGAACGGGTCGGAGGCGTGGCCTTTGAGGAATGTCATGGCGCCGTCATGCTGTAAATGCTGCGGTTCTGACGCGATAGCTCACCCGGCGCTTTATCCGCAAGGGGCGCCGATCAGCGCCGACGGGGAGACCGGACGGAGTCGAGCCAGGCCGCGAGGCCGGCGATCAGGCTATAGGAAACCAAAGCAAGCGCCGCGAAAATCCTGATATCGGCGGGAGGCGTTCCGATCACGGCGTAAATCTCAATCCCAATCATGGCCGCGGTCACAACCGCGGGGGCGATCCGTCCGATCGCGCCCTTCGGCGAGGTGCCGCCAAGGTAGAGGATAAACCCGCCGAGGAATAATCCGAGCTCGACGCCTTTGCTGATCGTCAGCGAGGACCAAAGGCCGAGCCCCAACTTGACGTCGGATCCCGGCCACAGCGCCAAATCTTCCGCATGCACCAGCAAGTCGCCTAGCCAGTGGCTGAAAATCGCGATGCAGACCAGAATGGCGCCCGGCAGCCCGGCGCGGGCGTTGATCATCAGGCGATAGGCGGCGGCGCCAATCAGCGACCAGAAGATCGCGGCGGCGAGGCTGTGCGTATAGGGCATGAAATAAAGATCGAGATCGCTCGCTTCGAGAAACCCCGGAACGATGCGCGCTCTTTCAACGCCGGCGATGATGAGGACCGACCACAAATAGTCGAGAAACTGCACCGCGACGAACAGATGCCAAAGCGGAACTTTTGGTGATAACGGCTTTAACGCGGCGGCGGGCGCGTAATGACCGATAAACATCGAACGCCCCCTTGGTTCGCGGAACCCGTCAGCAAAACCCGGCTTTTTTCAGGATGTGGTGGGCGCGCACAACCTCTTGCAACTGCGTCTCGGCGCTTCGATCGCCGCCGTTTGCGTCCGGGTGAAAGCGGCGCAGCAGTTCGGCGTAACGCCGCCGGATGTCGCCCGCTTCCGCATTCGGTCGAAGTTCCAGCGTCGCGAAGGCTTTCTCCTGAAGCTTCGACACCGGCCGCCCGTTGCGAAGGGCGTCGCGGTCCTGCGTCGATTGTTTCACCGCCTCGGAAAATATGCCGTAGGCGTCGCGGAGGTCGGCCGGGCCGCGCGCCTTGGCCGCCGCGCGCGCGCGGTCGTTTTTGCCCATTTTCCAGGTCGGCCGGTCGCCATAGATATTGGCGAGCCTTGCCGCCTGGGCTTCGGTCTCCGAAAGACCCTCGAAGAAATTCCATTGCGCGTTATGGGCGCGGGCGTGTTCGGCGCAGAGCCAGACTTTGGTTTCAGCCTCGCGCGGCGATTTTGCGACCCGGACCGCCGCCTTTTTGGCGCAGCCTTCGCGGTCGCAGACGCGCGTGTGCTCTCGCGCCCAAGCGGGGGGCTCGGC
>Ga0155549_1098_pt1 | contig 18735 bp, 18 predicted proteins | sample RifCSPhighO2_12_FD_107206 | JGI IMG/M metagenome (GOLD analysis project Ga0155549, IMG submission 107206) | Alphaproteobacteria bacterium RIFCSPHIGHO2_12_FULL_63_12
TACTGGAGCCTGACGCCGACCGGCGATCGCCCGCCTGCGAGCATGGCGGCGCTGGCGCCATTCCGCGAAGGCGAGATCGCCGGTCTCAAGGGCGAGCGCTGGATCGCGCCGGCGCCCGCGGATGACGGTCAGCCGGTCGGCATCGAAATCGTGTCGGCGATGAAGGACGATGCCGGACGAAGCTTGTCGATGCGCTTTTCCGCCGGCGGCGCTGATGAAATCGTTCTGATCGCGCCGGAGGCGGCGAATGTGGTTTCGGTTTCGGCCGGCGGCGAGACATCAGATTTCGTCGGCAAGGGCGAGCGACTCATTCGCTGCGCGGGGCGCGCCTGTGCGGATTTTTCCATCAAGGCGACGCTCGGCCTGGCGCCGGCGCAATGGACGATCATCGGTGTCAGGCGCGGCCCTGGACCGGAGGGCGCTGGGTTGCAGGCGGCCCGTCCGGACTGGGCGGTTCCCATTCAAGGCGGCGACGCGCGGCTGACCATCGTGCGGCAAGAGATTTGAGCGCGCCGCGGCGACGGGGTGGCTATCGGCGCCGACTGCGATACAGTCGGCGAACGCATCATCAGGAACTGTCATGAAAAAAGCTCTCGGCCTTTCGCTGGCGCTGCTGGCCTCGCCAACCTTCGCCCAGGCGGGCGTCGCCCCTGAATATCAGGCGCGCATCGACCGCATCCTCGCCGAGACGCCGCTGATCGACGGTCACAACGACCTCGCCGAGCAGATCACCGAAAACTACGGCGGCGATCCGTCGAAGGTGGATCTGATGAAGGACACGCGCGGCCTGTCGCATCCGCTGCACACCGACATTCCCCGCCTGCGCGAGGGGCGCGTTGGCGGACAGTTCTGGTCGGTTTATGTTCCGGCCGATCTGGAAGGCGCCGTCTCCGGCGAAGCGGTTCGTGTCCAGATGGATATCGTCCGCCGGTTTGTCGCCGACTATCCGGCCGTTTTTGAATTCGCCGACAGCGCCGACGATATCGAGCGCATCCACAAATCGGGGCGCATCGCGTCGATGTTCGGCATGGAAGGGGGCGAGGCGATCAACGGCAAGCTCGGCGTGCTGCGCGAATTCCGCAATTCCGGCGTTCTCTATATGACGCTCTGCCACTGGAAGACGACGTCCTGGGTCGATAGCGCGACCGATGCCCCGCAACATGGAGGCCTTAGCCCCTTGGGCGAGCAGATCGTGGCGGAAATGAACCGCATCGGCATGCTGGTCGATCTTTCACACACCAGCGCCTTGTCGATGAAGGATGCGCTGCGCGTTTCGAAAGCGCCGGTCATCTTCTCCCATTCTTCGGCGATGGCGATCGACGGTCATCCGCGCAACGTCCCTGACGATGTGCTGAAGCTTGTTCGCAAAAATGGCGGCGTGGTCATGGTGAATTTCGCGCCGGCTTTCGTCTCGGAAGAATTGCGGCAGTGGAGCGCAAATAAGGATGCGGAAGAGGCGCGCCAGAAAGCGCTCTCCCTCGGCGATCCGGCCGCCGCTAAAGCGGGCCTTGAAGCGTGGGTCGCGTCAAACCCCGCGCCGCAGGCGACGCTGGCGCAAGTCGCCGATCATATCGAACATATCCGCAATGTCGCTGGCGTCGACCATGTCGGCATCGGGTCGGATTTCGACGGCATTCCGAACGGGCCCGCGGGGCTTGAAGGCGTCGAAACTTATCCCGCCCTTTTCGCGGAGCTGATGCGGCGCGGATGGAGCGACGCCGACATCGCCAAGCTCGCAGGCGGCAATCTGTTGCGCGCGCTGCGCCAGGCGGAGAAAGTCGCCGCCAACCGGTGACCGGCGGCCGCGCTCCATGAAAATTGCAAAGCTCGCCTATCTCGTCCGCGATTACGATGAAGCGAAAAACTGGTTCGTCGAAAAGCTCGGCTTCGCGGCGATCGAAGATGTCAATCTCGGGAATGGCAAACGATGGGTCGTCGTTGCGCCCGCGGGCGGCGGCGCCGCGCTGCTCCTCGCGAAGGCCGCGGGCGCCGAACAGGCGGCGCGCATCGGCGACCAGTCCGGCGGGCGTGTCTTCCTGTTTCTTGAAACCAAGGATTTCGAGCGCGACCACGCCAAGATGACGAAAAAAGGCGTCGAGTTTCTCGAATCGCCGCGGCGCGAGCCCTACGGCAAAGTTGCGGTGTTCAAAGATCTTTACGGCGTCAAATGGGACCTGATCGAACCCGCCTGACCCCTGCGACATTTCGTACACGACGCTTTGGGTGAAATCTGATCCTGATCAAATTCCCTGCCGCAGTGCGGCGTAGACAGGCGGCGAAGTAACAGCCAGCAGGGGATTGCAAATGCGCTCACTTCTTATCACCGCCGCCGCCGCCGCCACCATTGCCGCCGGACTGGCGACGCCCGCTTACGCCGAACAGGGCGATTGGCTTGTCCGCTTACGCGGCATTTACGTCGCGCCGCAGGACGATTCAGGGCCGGTTCTGCCGGCGGTTCCGACCGGGTCGGTGACGGTCGAAGACGCCATCGTGCCGGAACTCGATTTCACTTACTTTTTCACCAACAACATCGCGGCGGAACTGATCCTCGCGACCAGCCCGCACGACATTTCGGGCGCCGGCGCGCTTTCGGGCCTGAACGAGATCGCCGACACCATGGCGCTGCCGCCAACCTTGACGCTGCAATATCATTTCATGCCGAACGCGAAAATTCGTCCTTATGTCGGCGCCGGCGTCAACTGGACGATCTTTTACAGCGAGGATTCGAAAGCGAGCCTTGATACCGCGCTCGGCGGCGCGACGGACGTCTCCCTCGACGACAGCTTCGGCTGGGCGGTGCAGGCCGGCATCGACTTCGACATCACCGAACGGGTCTTCCTGAATCTCGACGTCAAATATATCGACATCGACACCACGGCGACGCTCGACACTGCGGGTTCGATCAACACCGTCGATGTCCAGATCGATCCGATCGTGTTCGGCGTCGGCTTCGGCATGAGGTTCTAACGAAATTCAGCCGTTTCCCTTCCCATCATTGACGGCTGGAACGCCGCCGGCTTCTCCTCCCTGTTGGAGCCGGCGGCGGAATTTTTTCAGCGGGAATGATCGATCGCTTCGAGAACGGCGGCGACCTCAGGGCGCTGCCGGTAGCTTTTGTCGTTCGTCAGATAATCTTCCTCATAAAGCTTCGCCGCGATGACGCCGTCCGGCTTGACGTAGAAGACCGCCGGATGTGGGATGCCGGCGAAGCGCCCGTCCTTGTGGGTCTGATTGCGAAGGCCGAACGCGTCGATGATCTCGGACTTCGGATCGGAGAGGAGCGTGACCTTGACGTCGCGCAGCTTGGCGAACGCCGATTGAACCTCGTGCGCGTCATAGCTGACGAAGACGACCGAGACCCCGCGTTTTTCAAATTCCCGGCGCGCTGCGTCGACGGTCAGCGTCTGGTTCTTGCAATAGGGACACCAATCGACCGAGCGGATGAAATAGAGCGCCATGCCGTTGGGGCCGGTCAGCGCCTCGAAATCGCGGGCGGCGCCCGACTGATCGACGGCGGCGAGGGAATGGGGGATCGGAGTCCCGATCCGGGGGCCAAGCTCGGCGGTCGGCGCCGGCGGTGTCTGCGCCATCGTCGTCTGGGCCAGCGCGCCGGTCGCGGCGACGGCGACGGCGGCGACCGATAGGGCGGCTCGCAAGATCAAGGCAAGGGCGGGACGCATCGGTTCCTCCTTCTTCTTATCGGTTTTCGAGCGAACCTAGCAGGCGCCGGGCGGATCGCCGATTCACAAGCGGCGGAATAAGGCTGTGATCGCCCCGGCGTCGCCGGTTGTTGCGACGCGCCATGGCCCGCGCTAAGCGGGGTTCTTCGCCGCCCGCAGCCGGAGTCTCCGATGAACATCCACGAATACCAGGCCAAAGAGCTTCTGAAATCCTTCGGGGTTCCCGTGTCGAAGGGCGTCGCGGTCCTCGACGCCGCCGCCGCTGAGGCCGCCGCCGCGACGCTTCCGGGTCCCCTCTATGTCGTCAAGGCGCAGATCCACGCGGGCGGGCGCGGCAAGGGCAAGTTCAAGGAAGCGTCCGCCGGTGAAAAAGGCGGCGTCCGCCTCGCCAAATCGCCGAAGGAAGCCGCCGACTTCACCAAACAGATGCTTGGCGCGACGCTGGTGACGAAACAGACGGGCGAGGCCGGCAAGCAGGTCAATCGCATCTATATCGAAGACGGCAGCGACATCGCGCGCGAGCTTTACCTCTCGATGCTGGTCGATCGGGAAAAATCCCGCATCGCGTTCATCGTCTCGACCGAGGGCGGCATGAACATCGAGGAAGTCGCGGCCGAAACGCCGGAGAAGATCGCCCGCGTTCACATCGACCCCGCCACCGGGATCATGCCGCATCACGGACGGCGCATCGCCAAGGCGCTGGCGCTCTCCGGCGATCTCGCCAAACAGTGCGGCAAGCTCGTCGGCCAGCTCTACAAAGCGTTCGTCGACAAGGATATGGCGATGCTGGAGGTCAATCCGCTGATCGTCACCAGGGACGGAAATCTCAAGGTGCTCGACGCCAAGATCGGCTTCGACGACAACGCGATCTTCCGCCATGCCGATGTCGCGGCGTTGCGCGATGAAACGGAAGAAGACCCCTATGAGCGTCAGGCGAAGGAATTCGATCTTTCCTATGTGAAGCTCGACGGCTCGATCGGCTGCATGGTGAACGGCGCGGGGCTCGCGATGTCGACCATGGACATCATCAAGCATTACGGCGCCGAGCCCGCGAACTTCCTCGATGTCGGCGGCGGCGCGACGAAGGAAAAAGTGACCGAAGCCTTCAAGATCATCACCTCCGACCCGAACGTCAAAGGCATTTTGGTCAACATTTTCGGCGGCATCATGCGCTGCGACGTCATCGCGGAAGGCATCATCGCCGCGGTAAATGTGGTTGGTTTGAAGGTGCCGCTGGTCGTGCGGCTAGAAGGCACCAATGTCGAACTCGGCAAAAAGATTCTGGCGGAGAGCGGCCTCGCCATCACCCCGGCGGACGATTTGGAGGACGCGGCGAAGAAGATCGTGAAGGCGGTGGGGTAGTGAGTGAAGGCGCGCCGGTGGAGTCATCTCTGACTGACGTGCTCGCTGTTTTTTTCGGCGGCGGTCCGAGAGACTATGCTGAGATCGAATCTTCAGTTTTGTCGGTTGGTTGCGCCGTTTTGGATGACGTGTCAGTCATCGACTTCATGGTCCCAAAGAGCAAGGTTCCGATTGAGGATATCACGGCTTGGACGAGCGGGTTTTCGAATGCCCCGTTTCTTGTGCTTTCGCGGGCGTCGACTCTGCACCCCAGCGAACGCGACCGGGTCGTCGTTTTCCGGACTAGGCGGGTTTGGCTCACTGAGATTTACGAACAAGATCTCTATGAGTGGACGACGAATTTCTGCGGTCACGATGCTGCCGGAAAAAAAGAAGAGAGCGGCGGTCATTATTCATGGCTCTGGACGTGGGACACAGATGACAAGACGGTCCTTCAGGATGGATTCAGACTTTACGTCGCAGGTCCCGATAATATGATGTTGCTTGAGCGCATTTCATCGGTGGTGGAATGACCTCCCGCGCCGACTTCGCCTTCCTCCATCCTCTTCGCGTGCGCTGGTCCGAGTGCGATGCGCAGGGGATCGTCTTTAACGTCAATTATTTCCTCTATTACGATATCGCGATCTGGGAATGGACGCGCGCGCTCGGCTATCCGAGCTGGGATGTCGCGCCGGAATTTCTCACCGCGCATGCCGAATGCGACTTCAAGGGCTCGGCGCTGTTTGACGATCAGCTTGAGATCGGCGTTCGCGCGGCGCGGCTCGGAACGAAGTCGATGGATGTCGCGGCGGCGGTCTTTCGCGGGGACGAATGTCTCAATGTCGGCAAGCTCACCTATATCTATGTGAAGAAGGGATCGCGCGACACGGCGCCCCTGCCGCCGGAATATATTGATCGCGTGACGGCGTTCGAGAAGGTGAAGCCGGCGCGGAAATAGGAAGCGTCATCCCGGATGCATTGCAGCACGAAGTGATGCAATGCTGGTCCGGGATCACGAGAGGCGAAGAAGCCCTCCGCTGCAACCGATCCCGGACCGGCAGCGCGTCATTTCATGCCGCGCAGCATCCGGGATGACGGATAGAGCGGCCGGGATGTGGGAAGAAAGAGCAAATGGCTGAAATCAAAAAACTCAACATCCCCGCCGCGTTCGATCGCATTCCCGAACCATGGTCGCCGCACATCGCCGCGCGCGTCAATTCGCAGGAGGTGCGGCTGGCGAAAATCGAGGGGAGCTTCGACTGGCATTTTCATGACGGCGTTGATGAACTCTTTTTCGTCGTCAAAGGGCGCTTCGTCATGCGCTTTCGCGATCATGATGTCGCGATGGAGGAGGGCGACATGATCGTCGTCCCGGCCAATGTCGAGCACATGCCGGTCGCCGGGGAGGAGTGTTGGGTGATGCTGGTCGAGGACGCCGGGACGCGCAACACCGGCGACAAGGTGACACGACTGACGCGGAGCGACCTCCCGATATTGTAAGCCGGCCGATGCGGCGGGACCGTTGCCCCGGCCGACCATCGCCGTTAAAGACCTCGCGTCCATACCTCGGAAAAGCGCACGCCATGTCCATTCTCGTCGACAAATCGACCCGCGTGATCTGCCAGGGCCTCACCGGCTCGCAGGGCACGTTCCACACCGAACAGGCGATGGCCTACGGCACCCGCATGACGGCGGGCGTGACGCCCGGCAAGGGCGGCTCGACCTGGGGCGGGAACGGCATGGTCCTGCCGGTCTGCGACACCGTCGCCGAGGCGCGCGACAAATATGGCGCGGACGCCAGCGTCATCTATGTGCCGCCCGCGTTCGCGGCCGATTCGATTCTTGAAGCGATCGACGCTGAAATCCCGCTCATCGTCTGCATCACCGAAGGCATTCCGGTCGCCGACATGGTGAAGGTGAAGCGCGCGCTCGACGGCGCGAAGTCGCGCCTCATCGGCCCGAATTGCCCCGGCGTCATCACCCCCGGCGAATGCAAGATCGGCATCATGCCCGGCCATATCCACCGCGACGGCCATGTCGGCATCGTCTCCCGCTCGGGGACGCTGACCTATGAGGCGGTCCACCAGACGACCATGGCGGGGCTCGGCCAGTCGACCTGCGTCGGCATCGGGGGCGATCCGGTGAAGGGAACCGACTTCATCGAAGTGCTTGAAATGTTCCTCGCGGACGATGACACCCATTCAATTATCATGATCGGCGAAATCGGCGGATCGGCCGAAGCCGACGCGGCGGCGTTCCTTGCGGGCAACCGCGTCAAGAAACCGACCGTCGGATTCATCGCCGGGGTCACCGCGCCGCCGGGCCGGCGGATGGGCCATGCTGGCGCGCTCGTTTCGGGGGCGAACGATACCGCCGCCGCCAAAATCGACGCCATGAAGCGGGCCGGGATCGCGGTCTCTCCGACGCCGGCGGCGATGGGCCGGACGCTGCTGGAAGTTCTCAAAAAATAAAGGCGGTTGCGGCTACGCCAGTGAGCCGCCAAGGCCATTGAAACCTCGGCCGGCTGGCGTATGTAACCCCCCGCGAGGCGCGCGTTTCAGCCGCGCCGGAAGGTAATCCGGACCACCCCGATGGCCAAAGACGGCGATGTTCCTCCCCAACCCGCTCCTTCGGGCGGGATCTCCTCGACTGCGGGCGCGCCCGCCGATCTCTCCTTCGCTTCGGGCGCGAACGCCGCCTATGTCGAAGCGTTGGAGGCGCGCTACGCCGCGAACCCGGCCTCGGTGAGCGCTGACTGGCGCGCCTATTTTTCGGGCCTCGGCGACAGCGTCGAGACCGCCCGACGCAACGCCGACGGCCCAAGCTGGCGGCGCGACGACTGGCCGCCGCGCGAGCGCAGCGAAGCGATCGCGCTCCTCGACGGGGATTGGCCGGTCGTTGAAAAAGCGGTGCAGGCGAAAATCGAAACGCGCAAACCGGCCCTCGACGGCGCCGGCGTCCGGCGCGAGACGCGCGATTCCTTGAGCGCGCTGATGCTGATCCGCGCCTACCGCATCCGCGGGCACCTGATCGCCGATCTCGATCCTCTGCGTCAGACGAAAAAGAAACTTCACTCCGAGCTCGATCCCGCCACCTACGGATTTACGCCCGCCGACATGGACCGGCCGATTTTCATCGATCATGTCCTCGGGCTTGAAACCGCGACGATGCGTGAAATCATCGACATCCTGCAACGCACCTATTGCGGGACTTTCGCCGTCGAGTTCATGCACATTTCCGATCCCGAGCAGAAATCGTGGATCCAGCAGCGTATCGAAGGCAAGGACAAGGAAATCTCCTTCACGCCGGAAGGCAAGAAGGCGATCTTGAACAAGCTGATCGAAGCCGAGGGCTTCGAGAATTTCATGCAAACGAAATATACCGGCACGAAACGCTTCGGTCTCGACGGCGGCGAGGCGACGGTTCCAGCGCTGGAGCAGATCATCAAGCGCGGCGGCGCGCTCGGCGTCAAGGAAATCGTCATCGGCATGCCGCATCGCGGCCGCCTCAATGTTCTCGCCGCGGTGATGGGCAAGCCCTATCACCATATTTTTCACGAATTTCAGGGCGGTTCGGTGACGCCCGACGACGTCGGCGGTTCGGGCGACGTCAAATATCATCTGGGCGCCTCGTCCGATCGCGAATTCGACGGCAACCGCGTGCACCTGTCGCTGACCGCGAACCCGTCGCACCTCGAAGCGGTCGATCCGGTCGTGCTCGGCAAGTGCCGGTCAAAACAGGACCGCATCGAACCGGGCGAGATCGAAACGCCGCGCACGCACGTTCTTCCCTTGCTGTTGCATGGCGACGCCGCCTTCGCAGGCCAGGGGATCGTCGCCGAATGTCTCGGCTTTTCGGGGTTGAGGGGTTATCGCACCGGCGGCACGATCCATTTTATCGTCAACAACCAGATCGGTTTCACGACGGCGCCGAAATTCTCGCGCTCTTCGCCCTATCCTTCAGACATCGCCAAAGGCGCGCAGGCGCCGATCTTCCATTGCAATGGCGACGACCCGGAAGCCGTCGTCTACGCCTCGAAAGTCGCGACCGAGTTCCGCCAGAAGTTCGGTCTCGACGTCGTTGTCGACATGTTCTGCTATCGCCGCTTCGGCCACAATGAAGGCGACGAACCGAGCTTCACGCAGCCGCTGATGTACAAGAAGATCCGCGGCCACAAGACGACGCGCGCGATCTACGCCGAGCGGCTTGAAGCCGAAGGGGTGATCTCGCCGAACGTCGCCGAGGAAGAAAGAACGCGGTTCAAGGATTTCCTCGAAAGCGAGTTCAAGGCCGCCGAGGCGTTCAAGCCCAACAAGGCCGACTGGCTCGACGGTCAGTGGTCCGGCTTCGTGCCGCCGATGGACGACGACCGCCGGGGGGAAACGGCGGTTGAACTCGATGTGCTGAGAAAAATCGGCGAACGCATCGCCACCGCCCCGGACGGCTTCAGCATCCACAAGACGCTCGCGCGCGTTCTCGCCGAACGCCGGTCGAGCGTCGTCGAAAAGGGCGTCGATATCGACTGGGCGACAGCGGAAGCGCTCGCCTTCGGCTCGCTCGTCCTCGACGGCTTCGGCGTCCGCCTTTCAGGTCAGGACAGCCGCCGCGGCACCTTCTCGCAGCGCCACGCCGTCTTCATCGATCAGGAGACGGAGAAAACCTTCACGCCGCTCAATCATCTGAAGGGCGCGAAGATGACCTTCGAGGTGCACGATTCCTCGCTCTCGGAATTCGCCGTCCTTGGCTATGAATACGGCTATTCGCTCGCCAATCCGAAATTCCTTGTCCTGTGGGAAGCGCAGTTCGGCGACTTCGCCAACGGCGCGCAGGTCATCTTCGATCAGTTCTTGTCGTCGGGCGAGCGCAAATGGCTGCGCATGTCGGGCCTTGTCTGCCTGTTGCCGCACGGCTTCGAAGGGCAGGGGCCGGAACACTCCTCGGCGCGGCTTGAGCGCTTCTTGCAACTCTGCGCGCAGGACAACATGCAGGTCGCCAACTGCACGACGCCGGCGAACTACTTCCACATCCTGCGCCGTCAGATGCGCCGCAATTTCCGCAAGCCGCTGATCCTGATGACGCCGAAATCGCTGCTGCGCCACAAGCGCGCGACTTCGACGCTGAAGGACATGGGCCCCGGCTCGTCTTTCCATCGCGTGCTCTGGGACGACGCTGAAGTGAAGCCCGGCTCGACCGTGCAGCTTAAATCCGACGACAAGATCAGGCGCGTCGTCATGTGCTCGGGCAAGGTCTATTACGACCTGCTGGAGGAGCGCGAAAAGCGCGGCGTCGACGATATCTATCTCCTGCGCGTCGAACAGTTTTATCCCTATCCCGCCCATTCGATGATCGCTGAGTTGCAGCGGTTCAAAAAGGCCGACATGGTCTGGTGCCAGGAAGAGCCGAAGAACATGGGCGGCTGGACGTTCATGGACCCGAACATCGAGTGGACGCTCGAACAGATCGGCGCGAAATCGAAACGCGCGCGCTATGTCGGCCGGGCCGCCGCCGCTTCCCCAGCGACCGGCCTGATGAGCCGCCACAAGCAGGAACTCGACGATTTCTTGAACGAAGCCCTCACCGTCTGACCATTTTTCCTCAGGAGACTGATTTTCATGGCCACTGAAATCCGCGTACCGACGCTCGGCGAATCCGTCACGGAAGCGACGGTCGGCAAATGGCTGAAGAAAGTCGGCGATGCGGTGAAGGCCGACGAGCCGCTGGTCGAACTTGAAACCGACAAGGTCTCGGTCGAAGTGCCGGCGCCCGCCGCCGGCGTCATCGCCTCGATCGACGTCGCCGAAGGCGCGACCGTCGAAGTCGGAGGCCTGCTCGGCGCCATCGACGCCTCGGCGAAAGCCGCTCCCGCGAAAGACGCAAAGACTGCAGCGCCGGCGAAAGCCGCGCCCGCGCCTGCGCCAGCTGCTGCAAAGGCGGAGGCGCCGCTGTCGCCGGCGCCGCGCCGCGTCGTCGCCGAAACCGGAATCGATCCGGCGTCGATCATAGGGACCGGCAAGGACGGCCGCGTCACCAAGGGCGACGCGCTCGGCGCCGCCGCGACCCCGCTGGCGAAGGCGCCCGAAGCGCCGAGGCCGCCGCGTCCCGCCGGCGCGCGCGAAGAGCGCGTGAAGATGACGCGCCTGCACCAGACGATCGCGCGCCGCCTCAAGGAAGCGCAGGAAAACGCCGCCATGCTGACGACCTTCAATGACGTCGATATGACGGCGGTGATGGCGTTGCGCACGCAGTATAAGGATCTTTTCGAGAAGAAGCACGGCGTCAAGCTCGGCTTCATGTCGTTCTTCGTGAAAGCGTGCGTTCATGCGCTGAAGGAGATTCCGGACGTCAACGCCGAAATCGACGGAACGGACGTCATCTACAAGAACCATTACGACATCGGCGTCGCCGTCGGCACGGAGAAGGGCCTCGTCGTTCCCGTGTTGCGCGACGCGGATGAAATGTCGCTCGCCGATATCGAGAAGAAGATCGCGGAATTCGGCAAGCGCGCGCGCGATGGCGCGCTGACGCTCGAAGAATTGCAGGGCGGCACCTTCACGATCTCGAATGGCGGCGTTTACGGTTCGCTGATGTCGACGCCGATCCTCAACCCGCCGCAATCGGGCGTGCTCGGCATGCACCGGATCGAGGAGCGTCCCGTGGTGCGCGGCGGTCAGATCGTCGCCCGCCCGATGATGTATCTCGCGCTTTCCTACGATCACCGCATCGTCGACGGCAAAGGCGCGGTCACCTTCCTCGTCCGTGTGAAGGAAAACCTCGAAGACCCGCAGCGCTTGATGCTGGACTTGTAGCACGGTGCGTCTCGCTGGAGTGATTTACTCTCTTTTTGAGCACGAGCTGGAGGGGTTCCGAGACTTTTTTGGAAAAAACATCCACGGCCTTGATCGCGAGGTGCGTCTTACTTTTGACGACGGTTCCAAAAGATGCATCTCCTGGATTCAGCATGCGCATGATAAATCAAGAGTGGATTCGGACTTCCATTTGGAAATGGCTGATAAGTCCTTTTGGCTGGACGACTGTTTGATTGTCGATATGTCGGGCGATCCAATGTGGGCTGGCCTAATAAATAATGATGTATCGCTAGCTTGGTGCGGCCCTCAAGACAGTATACTGTTGATATCGACACCGGGCGCGCGAGTTTATCTCACTGCGATAGGAGATATTGTTCGGATTAGATCTTCGATTTGCAGCGCCGCGCCGTAAAAAGCAGATTCCGCCTTTACACCGGGCGCGCTAGTTCAGCCGGACGCCGTAGCGGATGAGCGCATCTTCCAGCGGCTTCAGGGTGTCGCCGTAAATTTCGTGACGTTCGACGCCGCGATTGTTGATCGGCTCGCGGACCTGCGCGGCGGAATGGGTCAGCACGGCGCGCTCGGTCTGGTGAAATTCGAGGCAGGCCGCTTCAAATCCGAGTCCGCAATCGGCGAGCAGCGCGCGCGTCGCGCTTTCAGGTTCGGCGACGAGCGTCCCATAGCCGACGTCGTGAATGTCTCCGAAGACCCGGCGCCAATGCGCGATCATCCGATCATAGGCCGCATAGTAATGCGCGACCGCTTCAATCTCGTTCGCGAAATTATAGGCCGCGAAAAACCGGAAGCGCAGGATGGAAAGACAGACATCTGTCGGCGAGCGCCGCAGATTGACGATTGTCGCGCCCGGAAAAAGCGCGCGAATGAGTCCAACCGACCAGAAATTCAGCGGATGCTTGTCGGTGACGACTTCCGCCGCGCGCAGTTCCGGCGATAGCGTCGAGAGATAGCGCGTCCGCCAGCTGTCGCCATGCGCCGCAATCAGCGCCGGCGCTTTCGCGCCCGATTTCGCCAGCTCATCGAATTCCTTCATGATCTCGACCATGTCAGGACGTTCGCCCGCGCCGCGAACGGATGAATGCGAGGATAATATCTGTTCGACGAGCGACGTTCCCGAGCGCGGCATTCCGACGATGAAAACAAGGCGCGGCGCAGACGGTCCCATCTTCGACGGCGCGGCCGACGCGAACGACGCAATCATCCGTTCGGCGGCGGCGTCGGTTTCTTCGGACCGATAGCCGAGGCCGGAATCGCGATCGGCTTTTGCGATGATCCTCTTGGCCTCGATGATCTGCGCAAAAGATGTCGCCGGATCGCCTGCCGCTTCGTTTCGCCGCGCCAGCGCCAGCAGCGCTTTCGGGCGCTCGCTCTCCAAGATGGCGCCGGCTGACAGTCTTTCCTCAAGATCCGCCGCCATGCCGGCGGTCATCGCGTCCGGGGCCAACTGCGTCAGGTAATCGAAAGCGACCGCGCAGGCGGGATCGGCGTGGACGGCGTCGAGGAGGATGTTCCTTGCGGCCGCGATATCGCCCGAAATCATCCGGCAACGCGCCAGCAAAGTCATGGCGGCTGCGTCCTTCGGGTCGAAGGTGAGCGCGGTGCGCGCCGCCGCCTCAGCCGTCGACGTATCGCGTGTCGCCAGACGCAAATCGCAGACAAGGCGCCACCGCGCCGCCGTTCCCTGCGTCGCGGCCGCGCGTTCGGCGCTATCGAGCGCGAGCGCCAGCAAGTCGCCGGCCATGAGCATGTTCGCCCAAAGATCGAAAACGGCGGCGGCGCGCGCCGGCGGCAGGCGCCCGGCCTCATCGGCCGCTTTCTTGAGCCAGACGTCATCGCCGACGATCAGCGCGGCCGGGCCGGCGACATTCAGCGCGGATGGAAGCCGACCGGGCCGCGCTTCGGCGCGGCGAGCGGCTGAGACGCCCAATTGCGGTCGTCGCGTGCGGATTGCGGCTTCTGCAAGGCGCGTGTCGATCAGCGGATGGTCGAAACGGGCGCTGGCGTCGGAAAGAAGGCGGAAGGCGTCTTCTGTTCGTCCGGCCTGAAGATAGGTGTCGGATAGATGAAGAGCCGCCATCACGTCGAAGCGAGCGGCCGCCGCAAGTTCGAGGATCAGGCGCTCGGCTTCCTGCTTCTCGCCGGCCAGCAGCAGGACGCGGGCAAGCGCGCCTTTTGCTCCCGGGTCGTGCGGTTTCATACGCAGGGCGTTAGAGAGGTGGCGGCGCGCATCGCCGAAAGCGCCGGCGCCGGCGAACGCAAGTCCTGTAAAGAGCGATGCGTCGGCGTCCGCGGTTACGGCCTGCATCGCGCCGCGCGCGGCGGCGATCACGCCGTCATTGTCGCCGCGGGCGTGCCTCGCCTGAAGCTCGGCGGCGAGCGGCGAAGGGCCATCCTTCATTCTTGATCCCCTTCACGCCGGAACCGCGGCGTTTGGTCTTGACCTCAACCGCGATATTAGCCCAAGTCGCGCGCTCGGAAACAGGCGCAAATCGGAACGGACACCATGGCGGATAGCTATGACATCGTCATCATCGGCGCGGGCCCCGGCGGCTATAACGCCGCCATCCGGGCGGGTCAGCTCGGATTGAAGACCGCGATCGTTGAAAGACGCGACAACAAAAAGCTTGGCGGAACGTGCCTCAATGTCGGCTGCATTCCGTCCAAGGCGCTCCTCCACGCCTCCGAGCTTTATGAATCCGCAACGACCCAGTTCGCCTCCCTCGGCATCAAGGCCGACGGCGTCAGCGTCGATCTGAAACAGATGCTGAAACAGAAGGATGACGCGGTCGACGGCCTCACCAAGGGCGTCGAATTCCTGATGAAGAAGAACAAGGTCGCGATTTTCTACGGCGCGGGTGAAATCATCGCGCCCGGAAAAGTGCGCGTCGTCGGCGCCGACGGAAAGACGACGGAGCTTGCGGCGGCGAACATCATCATCGCGACCGGCTCTGATGTCGCGCCGCTCAAGGGCGTCGACATCGATGAGAAGCAGATTGTCTCCTCGACCGGCGCGCTCGCGTTCTCCGCCGTGCCGAAGCATCTTGTCGTCATTGGCGGCGGCGTCATCGGCCTTGAACTCGGGTCAGTCTGGCGCCGTCTCGGCGCGAAGGTCACGGTCATTGAATTCCTCGACCGCATCCTGCCGACGATGGACGGCGAGGTGTCGAAACAGTTCGAGCGCATTCTGAAAAAACAGGGCGTCGATTTCCGCCTGTCGTCGAAAGTGACGGGCGCCGAAAAGTCAAAGAGCGGCGTCAAGCTCGCCGTTGAACCGGCGGCGGGCGGCAAGGCGGAGACGGTCGACGCCGATGCGGTGCTGGTCGCGATCGGGCGGCGCCCCTTTACGCAAGGTCTCGGCCTCGAACGGATCGGCGTCAAAATCGACGCGCGCGGCTTCATCGAGACGGATCATTTCCGCACCAATGTTTCCGGCGTCTTCGCGATCGGCGATGTCATCGCCGGCCCGATGCTCGCCCACAAGGCGGAAGACGACGGCGCGGCCTGCGCCGAGCTGATCGCCGGCAAGGCGGGGCACGTCAATTACGACACCGTGCCGAGCGTCGTTTACACCTGGCCGGAAGTCGCGTCGGTCGGCAAAACCGAAGAGGATTTGAAAAAAGCCGGCGTCTCCTACAAGGCGGGAAAATTTCCGTTCATGGCGAACAGCCGCGCCAAGACCAATCATGAGACGGATGGTTTCGTGAAAATTCTCGCGGATGCGGCGAGCGACCGCGTGCTCGGCGCGCATATTGTCGGCGTCGGCGCCGGCGAGATGATCGCGGAAGTCGTCTCGGTCATGGAATTCGGCGGCGCGTCGGAAGACATCGCGCGCACCTGTCACGCTCACCCGACGCGCTCGGAAGCCGTTCGCCAGGCGGCGATGGCGGTCGAGGGCTGGGCGATGCAAATCTGATGGGCAGCCTACTGACGATTCCCGATCTTGTTGGTTATTTCGGCGTCGCGCTCGTCGTCGGCACCTATTTCCTCAGTCAGGTCGGGCGCATGGAGTCGACGCGCGCGCTCTATCCGGCGCTTAACGCGGTCGGCGCGCTGATGATCCTCATTTCGCTGGTGCATCGCCCGAACCCGCCGTCGATCGTCATCGAGTTTTTCTGGCTCGTCATCAGCGTTGTCGGGCTGGCGCGCGCGCTGCTGAAGCGCTCAGCGCTCAAATCCCAAGAGCGCTCTTGAGCGCGAGGGCGCAGGCTTCGGCCTCGCCCTCCGCGTAGGGAAACGGCGTTCCGACCGCCCAGACAGGGCGCGGCCACGCCTCGTCGTCTTCGCTTCGCGCGACCACATGCACATGCAGCTGACGCACGACATTGCCGAGCATTGCGATATTCATTTTCGTCGCGCCGGTGAGTTTTCGCAGTGCAGCGGAAACGATCGCGGCTTCCTCCATCAGATCGCGGCGATCCGCCTGCGTCATATCGTGAAACTCAACGAGACCCGGCCGGCGCGGCGCGAGAATAGCCCAGGGAAAGCGTGCGTCTTTCATCAAAAGCACGCGCGATAACGGCATATCGCCGACTTCCACCGTGTCGTTCGCCAAATGTTCGTCGAGGTCAAACATCGCTACCTTACCTCCGCCGGCACTGGATTTCCCACCGCAATTCGGCCACTCTGCCGCCGAAAATGCGCGCGGAGACAAAAGCTCCGCGCGTTGTCTTATAGGGCCCCGAATGAAAAAGGGGCAGGCGTTTGAGGCTGGGGTCGCCTCGAACGCGCCTGAACCAAGGAGGGAAGATGACTGACGCCGTAGCAAAGCCGTCCGCTGACAAACAGTGGTTCGGACATCCGCGCCCGCTGGCGCTCCTGTTCACAACGGAAATGTGGGAGCGCTTCGGTTATTACGGCATGCGAGCGCTGCTGATCCTTTATCTGGTTCAGCATTTCGTGTTCGCCGACCGCGTCGCCAACGGCCTTTATGGCGCCTTCACCTCGCTCGTCTACCTGACGCCGCTGATCGGCGGCCTCATCGCCGACCAGTATTTCGGCTCGAAGAAAGCCGTCAAATTCGGCGCCATCTTGATGTCGGCCGGATATCTGCTTCTCGCGTTTTCCGGCGGCGAAAACGCCAAGCCCTATGTGACTATCAATGATGCCCGTTACGAGGTTTCAGTCGTCAGCGACGGCGCGGACGCCGGGCAATATGTCGTCGCCGGTGAGAACCGGTACCGGATCAGCGGCAATGAAGACGGATCGATCAATCTCGCGGGCGCAACCGGCGTCGACCTCCCGGCGAGCGTCGCGGCCGCGGATTACAAATTCGACGCCGAGCGTAATCCGGTTTCCGTCATCTTGCTGTTCATGTCGCTCGGCCTCATCGTTGTCGGCAACGGCTATTTCAAGCCGAACATCTCGACGATCGTCGGCACGCTGTATCCGGAAACTGATCCGCGCCGCGACGCCGGCTTCACGATCTTCTATATGGGGATCAATCTCGGCTCGATCATTTCGCAATTCCTCGCGCCGCTGATCGCGGTCAAATACGGCTACCAGTGGGGCTTCGCGCTCGCCGGTTTCGGCATGTTGCTCGCCTGGGCGCGCTTCCAGTTCGCCGGCGATCTCATCAAGGATTACGGCAATCCGCCGGAAGGCGGAAAAAACCGGGACTTCATCATCGTCGTCCTGTCGCTTCTCGCCGTTCCCGTCGTCTGGTTTCTCCTCAACAACGCAATGGAAACCGCGACCGTCGTCAAGGAAGTCGTGGCGACGGGCATTGTCGGCTATATCCTGTCGCAACCGTTGCTCGGCCAGGTGATGTTCTTCGTTTACCTCGTCGCGATGATCGGCATCCCGCTCTGGGCGGTGTTTTCCCTGAAATCAGTTGAGCGCGACCGGATGATCGTTGCTGTCATCTTGACGTTCTTCTCGGTGGTTTTCTGGACCCTCTTCGAACAGGCGGGCTCATCACTGACGCTGTTCGCCGACCGCAACACCGATCTCAATATCATGGGCGTCTACACCATGCCGGCGGGACAGGTTCAGATATTCAACCCGCTTTTCATCGTCATCTTCGCGCCGATCTTTTCGGTGATGTGGGGATGGCTCGGCAAACGCGGATTGGAGCCGTCGGTGCCGCTGAAATTTGCGATCGGCCTTGCGCTCGTTGGTCTCGGATTCCTCGCGCTGGTGTTCGGATCGCAGTTCCATGACACCGATTATCTGGTGCCGTTGTTCTGGCTCGCCTTTGCCTATTTCCTGCATTCGCTCGGCGAGCTTTGCCTGTCGCCGGTCGGCCTGTCGATGATCACGAAACTGTCGATCAAGAAGCTCGTCGGCATGATGATGGGCGTGTGGTTCTTGTCTTCCGCCATGGCGCAGTATGTCGGCGGCATCGTCGCGCAGCTCGCCTCGACCGAAACTGTCGGCGGCGAAGTTCTGAACGCCCAAGTCTCGCTTGAAACCTATCTTGGCGTCTTCAAGCAGATCGGCATTGGCGGCCTGATCGCCGCCGGCGTGTTGCTCGTGCTGTGGCCGATCCTCAAGAAAGGCATGCACGGCGTCAAATAGCGCCGCATTGCAATTGAAAAACGAAAGGCCCGGCGGGTGAAACCGCCGGGCTTTTTCATGTCGGATCTTCCGCGGCGGCGAGCATGTAATCGCTGGTCGCGCCATCAATCGCGACGCCGAAAACATCGCGCAAGACCTCTTCGCCGAGCGCCTCGGGCGGCGCGCCGTCGGCAGCGACGGCGCCGTCGTTAATGACGATCAGCCGCGTGCAGAACCGCCGCGCGAGATCCAGATCGTGAAGGGCGGCGATGACGAGCCCGCCGGCGTCCGCCTTCGCCCTCAAGAGTGCGATGATCGACAGCGCGTGGCGAAGGTCGAGTGCGGCGGTCGGCTCGTCGGCGATCAGCGCCGGCGCGCCCGCCGCGAGCGCCCGC
>Ga0155549_1132_pt2 | contig 18668 bp, 21 predicted proteins | sample RifCSPhighO2_12_FD_107206 | JGI IMG/M metagenome (GOLD analysis project Ga0155549, IMG submission 107206) | Alphaproteobacteria bacterium RIFCSPHIGHO2_12_FULL_63_12
TTGAAAGAAGGGAGAGGTGCGCGGGACGCGAACCATCCGTTCTATATTTTATGTGGGACGCTTCGCGTCCCGCGCATCGCAGAGGCCGCGCCTTTGAAGGGCGCCATCCGTCTACTGCGGCGACTTGTCGAAGAACCTCTCCCGGCCGCCCCCGCATCCGGCGCGAACGCCGTTCGAGTAGAGCCCGGGCCTGAGGGTCGGCCGCGCCGTCCTGCATCCGTCACGCCGCAGGATGGGCGCCGCGCGCCGCGCCGGGTCCGATTGAGGAACGGTGAGCTCAACGCCTCTCCTGACCCAGCGCGAGCATGATAAGGCCCCCGCGGGGGGAGGGGGATAAGTAGGGGGATAACTTGGTCCGATTCAGTCAAGCCATTGATTCCACGTTGAAATAAATATCCTAAAAAGCTGCGTCGCGCCCGCGCGACGCAACCGTCGGTTCACGCGGAAAATTTTCGCGGCGGACATGACGCGCGCCGCCGCGCAGCCGCCGGCGGGGGTTCCGTATGCGGACGGTCAACTTATGGGGAAGCGCGGTGAGCGGTGAGCGCTAATAATGTTCACCGTCATCCCGTGCGCCCCGACCGCGAAGGCGGTCATCAAAACACAGCATGCAATGCTGCTGCGCAGACACGGGATCGCGTGAGGCGAGAGAGGATCGCTCCCTTCTCCCGCGATCCCGGACCAGCGGCGCACCACTTCGTGCTGCGCCGCATCCGGGATGACGTCGACAGCTGAGATTTCGCTGCGTGGAGAGCTGAATGAACTGTTCACCGAATGGCGCGCGAACCCGGCGCCTGTGTTGCTTCATGCGAAGGCGGGCGGGGGAGCAGCCTTCATTCGTCGTCGCTCAAACCGCCTTCACCCGAAGCGTTGCGCCGTCGACGCGGACGATCTCGACCTCCGCGCCCTTGGCGTAGTCCGCGCCGTCCTCGCTGGCGGCGGCCCAGACCGAATCGCCAAAGCGCACGCGCCCCTCGCCCGAGGAGAAGGCTTCCTCGACCTTGACGCGCTTGCCGATTTTCTGCTGGCCGCGCTCGTTCAACGTCAAATGGTCTTTCTGGCTCTTGTGCAGCCATGGCTTCACCTTAGGCGTCGCGAACACCGTCAACACCACGGTGACGACAGCGAAGACCAGAAGCTGCGTGCGCCAGTGACCATCGAGCGGCCAAAGGTCGAGAAGGCCGGCGACCGTCGCCGCCGCCGCGGGCCAGAGGAAATAGGTGGTGCCCGTCGATATTTCGACAATCAGCAACACGACCGCGAGTACGAACCAGTACCAGAACGGCATCGACGCCAGAAACTCAACCATCGGGTCCTCCCTATCGCGCGGCCGGAACCGAACCGCCGCCGCCGCGCTTTTCAAACGCGTCGCGCGCCAGCGCCCCGACGCCGGCGATGGTGCCAACCAGCGCCGACATGTCGGCCGGCACGATGACGGTTCTTTGCTGGGGCGACTCGGCGAGCTTTTCGAACGCCGCCACATATTTCTGCGCGACGAAGTAATTGATGGCGTTGACGTCGCCATTGGCGATGGCGTCGGAGACGACCGCGGTCGCCTTGGCTTCGGCTTCCGCCGCGCGCTCGCGCGCTTCCGCGTCGCGGAAAGCCGCTTCCCGGCGGCCTTCGGCCTGAAGGATCGCCGATTGTTTGAGGCCTTCCGCTTTGAGGATCGCCGACTGCTTTTCGCCCTCCGCTGTGAGGATTTCCGCGCGCTTCAGGCGCTCGGCCTTCATCTGGCGCGCCATCGCCTCGGTGATGTCGGCGGGCGGCGACAGATCCTTGATTTCAACGCGGGTCACCTTGACGCCCCAGGGCTGCGTCGCCGCGTCGATGACGCGCAAGAGCCTCTCATTGATGTCGTCGCGGTTCGACAACACCTGATCGAGATCGAGCGATCCGATCACGGTGCGGATATTCGTCATCGACAGGTTGGCGATCGCGATATTGAGATTGGTGACTTCATAGGCCGCCATCGCCGCATCCATGATCTGGATAAAAGCGATCGCGTCGGTCGAGACCGTCGCATTGTCGCGGGTGATGACTTCCTGCGGCGGGATGTCGAGGACCTGCTCCATCATGTTGATGCGGCGCCCGACGCGGTCGACGAAAGGCGTCAGCAGATGCAGGCCCGGCTTGATCGTTTTGACGTAACGCCCGAAGCGCTCGACCGTGAACTGATAGCCCTGCGGGACGATCTTGACCGTCGACCACAGGATGAAAATCGACAGCGCGGCCAGCGCAACCGTGAACAGTCCGAACGCCTCCATGGACGCCTCTCCCTTCCGTCTGCCTTTGTTAGATCGGTATCCGAATTCGCCGGCGCTAGACTTGAAAATCCGGCCTCGCGACCAGCAGGTTGGTTAATGGCGAAAAAGACACGCCGCCCCCGAAATCCGGCCGATTCGCTGCCGATTCATAGCCGATGTCCCCTACCCCGCCGATAAATCAGCGGTTAACATCACGCCCATGGGACGATGGGGATCGGGACTTCGGGGGCGGATCGGCGGCGCTGGCCTGGCGGCGCTGGCGCTGGCGTCGACGGCGGGCGCTGAACCGGCGCCCCATCCCGTCAATAAAGGCGACGCCTGGCGCATCGTGAAGACCGAATGGAGCGCGAGCGACGAGCTCGCCTTTTCGGAATTCGTGCAGGCGGTCGGCCGCTCAACCTGCACCACGCTCGAATCCTGCCTCGCCAATTCCGCCAACATATATCACGTCGACGACGATCCGGAGTTCACCGGCGATTGCGCCGACATGGCCTATACGCTGCGCGCCTATTTCGCCTGGAAAAACGGCCTGCCGTTTTCCTATCAGAGCGCGATGCGCACGGCCGACGGCAAACCCGAGGACCTTCGCTATTCCTCCAACGGCAACATCATCGCGGCGCGCCGCGATGCGGTCGGCGAAAAGCCGGTGTCGGCGAAATCCTTCATCGGCCGCATCGGCGGCGAGGTTTCGACCGCGATGTTCCGCACCCATCCGGACAATGGCCAAGGCGCGCTCTTTGACGACTTCTATCCGGTGAAGATCGGCCGCGACGCGGTGCGCCCCGGCGTTCTCGCCTATGACATCTATGGCCATGTCGGCATCATCTACGACATTTTGGACGACGGCCGCATTCTCGTCATCGCGTCGCACCCCGACCGCTCGGTGACGCGCACCACCTACGGATCGAATTTCCTGCGCTCGAAACCCGACCTCGGCGCCGGATTGAAAGGCTGGCGGCCGATCCGGCTCGACGGCGCAAAGAGGCTCGCGGACGGATCGTTCGCCGGCGGAAAAATCCGGGGCGCGAAGAACGCCGACATCCCCGCTTATTCGATGGAGCAATTCATCGGCAATCGCCCCGACCCGAACGGCGACTGGCGGTATGGCGATTTCGTCGTCAAGGGACGCACGGTCAATTATTACGACTATATCCGAAGAACGCTCGCCTCGCCGGATTTCGCCTATGATCCGGTCGAGGAGCTGAAATACGGCATGCAGACGCTGTGCGGCGCAGTGCGCGACCGAAAGGTCGCGGTCGAGCGCGCGGTGTCGGCGGGATTTCCGCTGCAGCCGCACCCGCCCCGCCTGCCGCCGAATATTTACGGCACCTATGGCCCGTGGGAGGGCTATTCGACGCCGTCGCGCGACGCGCGCCTGAAAGTCGCGTTCATTGATCTCAAACGCACGATCGCCGAGCTGGTCGCGCACTTCAACGGCGGCGACAACGATGTTCGTTATGAGGGCGACAACCTTCCGCGCGATCTGTGGGAGGCCTATCAGCTTGAAAAGGAGGCCTGCACCTTCACCTATTGGCGCTCCGACGACAGCCGCATCCGGATGAATCTCGGCCATGTGCAGGACCGGCTCTGGGACCTCTCCTTCGATCCTTACCACTGCCCCGAGCGCCGCTGGGGCGCGAACGGCGCCGAGCTTACGACGTGTACGGACGATGAGCCGAAGACCCGCTGGTACGAGGCGCAGCGCTGGCTGCGCTATCAGGCCGAGCGCACCTATGACGTCCGCATGGACTTCACCGCCGACGAGCTGAAGCCGCCCTCGGCCGCCAGGCCCGAAGACGGCGGCATCGGCGCCGAAGCGCCGGCGGACGCGGATCTGCGCGCCTATCTCGCGTCGCTCAACTCCTTCCCGCTGGCCTCGGTCGGGGAAAAACCCGAGATCACCCTCGTCGCCGGCTCGCCGGTCGAGCCGGAGCCGCAACTGCCCGCCTGGCACTCGAAAATCCTCAACGGCTGGACGAAGCCGAATTAGCCGCCATCGTCCGTTCACCTCACCGCCGGCATTCCCGCGAAACAAAGGGTTATCCATGAAACTGGCTTCGCTATTCGCCGCGCTTTTGGCGCTTGGGTTTTTCGCCGCGCCGGCCGCCGCCGCGGCGCCGACCGATCAGCGCGGCAAGGACGTGCCGACCAAGGTTGAATATTATTACCGGGTGAAATGGGGTTCGCTCAAAAAGTTCATCGCGCTGTATGAGAAGAACCATGCGCCGCTTCTTCATGAGGTTCAAAAAGACGGCTTCATTCTCGACATCAAAACGGAATATCCGTTCACCCACCTCGCTGCCGGACCGCGTTGGGACATGCGCGTCACCATTGTCTATCGAGACGCCGCCGCCGCCATCAACGATCCCGAATGGGAGAGCCGCTGGGTCGAAGCCAAAAACCGGCTTTACAAGGATTTGAAAAAATTCGAGGCGGAGGAAGCCGAGAGGTTTTCGCTCCTCGAGGAGCATTGGGACGTGGTCATTTCCGACTATCCCGGCTAATGAGGACAGCAGACAGAGCGGGAAGCGCCGCGCCGCGGCTCCGCGACTGTCGCCGTTCGCAACATCGGATATCCGCCCATGGACAAGCTCGTTTATTTCCTGATCCCGGTCGGCCTCGCCGCCACGCTGATCATTCTCGGCGTCGGCATCTATTCGCTGGCGAAAGGCGGGGCCTTCGCCAAGGAACACTCCAACAAGCTGATGCGGATGCGCGTCATGGCGCAGGGCGTCACCATCATCTTGATGTTGATCTTCCTCGCGCTCATCGGACGGGGGCCGGGACAGTGAGCCGGCGGCTATAAAACCCCCTGTTCTGGAACGATTTTCTAATCCTTTCGCTGCGGCGCCATAAGGCGTTGAAAGCCCCGCGCCCCGCCGCTAAGGTCGCGCCGGTTTCGGGGGCCGCCGCGTCCCTTTTCTGCTCCATTTCAAGGTGAGGATCCGCCGATGAAAGTCCTCGTGCCGGTCAAGCGCGTCATCGATTACAATGTGAAAGTCCGGGTCAAATCCGACCAGACGGGCGTCGACCTCGCCAATGTGAAGATGTCGATGAACCCGTTCGACGAAATCGCCGTCGAGGAGGCGGTGCGCCTGCTCGAAGCCAAGACCGCGACGGAAGTCGTCGCCGTCTCGATCGGACCGGAAAAAGCGCAAGACCAGCTCCGTCAGGCCCTCGCCATGGGCGCCGATCGCGCCATCCTCATCAAGACCGACGACGAGGTCGAGCCGTTGTCGGTCGCCAAGCTGTTGAAGGCCGTGTGCGAGGCGGAAAAGCCCGAACTGGTCATCATGGGCAAGCAGGCGATCGACGACGATTCGAACCAGACCGGCCAGATGCTGGCCGCGCTGATGGGCTGGCCGCAGGGGACGTTCGCCTCGAAGGTCGTCAAGGGCGACGGCAAGGTGAGCGTGACCCGCGAAGTTGACGGCGGCCTTCAGACCGTCTCCCTGTCGCTTCCCGCCGTCATCACCACGGATTTGCGCCTCAACGAGCCGCGCTACGCCTCGCTGCCGAACATCATGAAGGCGAAGAAGAAGCCGCTCGACGTGAAGACGCCCGCCGATTTCGGCGTCGACATCAAGCCGCGCCTCAAGGTCGTGAAAGTGACGGAGCCCGCGAAACGCTCCGCCGGCGTCAAGGTCGACAGCGTCGCGACCCTCATCGACAAGCTCAAAAATGAAGCGGGAGTGCTCTGATGGCCGTTCTTGTCATCGCCGACCACAATAACAACGCGCTCGCCGACAGCGTCGCCAAATGCGTGACCGCCGCCTCCAAGCTCGGCGGCGATATCGATATTCTGGTCGCGGGGTCCGGCGCCGACGCCGCCGCGGCGGAAGCGTCGAAAATCGCCGGCGTGCGCAAGGTTCTGCACGCCGACGACGCCGCCTACGCCCGACTCGTCGCGGAACCGATGGCGAAGCTGATCGTCTCCCTCGCGGGCGGCTATGACGCGCTGGTCGCGCCGGCGACGGCGAACGGCAAGAACATCATGCCGCGCGTCGCCGCGCTGCTCGACGTGATGCAGATCTCGGATGCGATCGAGATCGTCAGCGCCGACACTTTCGTGCGCCCGATCTACGCGGGCAACGCCATCGCGACCGTCACCTCGACCGACGCGAAGAAAGTGGTCACCGTCCGCACCGCGACCTTCAAGGCGGCGGAGATGACCGGCGCGGCGCCGATCGAGAAAATCGCCGGCGCGGGCGACCCCGGCGTTTCCACCTTTGTCGGCGAGGAGCTGACGAAATCCGACCGCCCGGAGCTTACCGCCGCCAAGATCATCATCTCGGGCGGGCGGGCGCTCGGCAGCCACGAGAATTTCGAAAAGCTGATCTATCCGATCGCCGACAAGCTCGGCGCCGCCGTCGGCGCGTCGCGCGCCGCGGTCGACGCCGGCTACATGCCGAATGATTATCAGGTCGGCCAGACCGGCAAGGTCGTCGCGCCGCAGCTCTATATCGCGGTCGGCATCTCCGGCGCGATCCAGCATCTCGCCGGCATGAAAGATTCCAAAGTCATCGTCGCCATCAACAAGGACGAGGAAGCGCCGATCTTCCAGATCGCCGATTACGGCCTCGTCGGCGATTTGTTCAAGGTGCTGCCGGAGCTTGAAGCCGCGCTTTGATCGTTGGGTAATTTGCAGATCGGAAAACCCCGCTTCGGCGGGGTTTTTTTGCGCCCGCAAGAACCGGGTCGATCCCGCCGCCGCGATCATCCGATGATTGACCCGCACTCAAGAAATGGCGGCGTTATGGGATTCATCATCAAGGGGCTCGATCCGGCGGAGTTTCGTCCGCTGTTCGGACTTTCCGACGCGGCGCTCGCCGCGCGCGGCGTCATCCGCCGGACCGCCGATAAAACGCCGGGATTTCCCTGCCGCATCACGCTCGAAGACGCCGAGCCCGGCGAGACGGTGCTGCTGTTGAATTACGAAAGCCACCGGGCCGCGACGCCGTACCGCTCTTCCTATGCGATCTATGTTCGCGAAAGGGCGCCGAAGTCGCAAACTTTCATCGACGAGATTCCGCCGGTGATGGCGCATCGGCCGATCGCGCTGAGGATTTTCGACGCGCGCGGCATGCTGATCGGCGCCGATCTCGGCCGCACCGGCGCGGAGACGAAAGCGAAAATCGAGGAGATTTTCGCCGATCCGGCCGCTGCCTATATCCATGCGCATAATGCGATGCATGGCTGCTTCGCCGCGGAAATCCGCCCTGGATCATCGGGCGCGAATTCAAGGTCGCACCCGATGATCTAACTGTTTGTTTGTCGCGGCGTTCTGGCGAAAAACCGGTTCCCACTTTTTCGCCCGCCGCTGTCGGTGAGCGTTTTGCGCCGCCGCATTCGGGGTGCTACGGTCCGCGCCCCAGTCGGGCGCGCATCGGGCGCGCCGTTGTAGCTATGGAGAGAATTATGGCCGTCGCACGCGTGTCGGAAATCATCTGCGGATCGCCGAAAAGCTTCAAGGACGCCATCGAAAGCGGCATTGAGCGCGCTAACAAGACGCTGAAAAACATCGAAGGCGCGTGGGTCAAGGACCAGTCGCTCGTCCTCGACAACGGCAAGATCAAGGAATACCGCGTCGTGCTGAAGGTGACCTTTATTCTCGACGATACGATGTAGGCGGATCAAATCCCCGACAATCAAAAAGGGCGGCCGACCGGCCGCCCTTTTTTTAATCGTCGTTACGTCGCGTCTATTGGCCGCCCTCGGGCTGGGCCGGAGTCGCCGCGGCGGGCTGCGTCGTCGCCGCCGCTTCGCCAGCGCCCTTGCAGCTTGAGCGCAGCGGCACGGGACCGGCGTCAACCACTGCTTTCAGCTGCGCTTCGAGCTGCGGGCAATTGGCGCCGCCCTGCAGACGGCAGACCTGTACCGCCGTCTTCAAGCGGCCGATCTGATCCTGGCGCGCTTCTTCGGCCTGTTTTTGTTCAAGGATGTCCTGATCGCGGTTGGTCCTGGTGATCGCGTCGATATATTTCACCCAATCCGACGCCTGCTTTGAGGATTTCGGATAACGCTGCGCGCTGACAAAGGCTTCGCGCGCCTTGGCGCGCTTGCCGCAATCATCGGGGCCCGCCTGGCTGAACCGCGCGGTGCCGATCAGCATCCACGCGTCGCCGACTTGTCCCGCGTCGAGGCCGCCCTTGTTGATTGCGCGGGCGAGCGCCGCTTCCGATTTCGCGTATTGCTCGTCGGCGAGCAGAACCTGCCCGAGGCGGTAATAAAGTTCGCCCTTGTCGGAAGATTTCGCCGCCGCTTCCAGCACCGGAATGGCGCGCTTGTGTTCCCGCGCCTGGCTCCAGAGCTGTGACAGGAGCTGCAGGTTCTTGGTGGTGCGCGCGATCGTCCCCGCCTCCATTTCGCGCTCCATCAGTCTGGCGCCGCGATAGGGGTTGTCGAAGAACGAGTAATAATTGACCAGCGTAATAAGCTCGGATTCCTTGGTCAGGAGACCGGCGCGATAGGCGACTTCCAGAACCGAAAACGCGTCCTGGTCCTTGCCGGTGGTCGAATAAAATCCCGACAACTGAACCCAGTAAGAGCGCTCATTGGGCCAGTTGTTGATCATCTTTTCGAGAAGCGGGCCGCGCTTCGTGTTCTCGTTCAACTCCGAATAGATGAGGTTCAAAAGATCGTAGTCGGATTTTTTCGGCTCCGTGCGCGCCGCGATCGTCTGTTCGGCAGGCCCCACCGCCGCGCGCCAGTTCGGCGGGGTGATCTGCGTATAGGCGGCGGCGAGAAGATAATAGGCGTTGGCGTCGACCGGCTCGCCGGCCGCTCTCGCCGACGAAATCCACGTATTCAGTCCCTGAATAGCCGCCTGATAATTCTCAAGCTGGAATTGCAGCTGCGCGATATAATACCGGAGCTGGTTATTGCCTTTGGCGTCGAGGCCATTGGCGTCGAGCGCCGTCTGGAAGTCTTTCAGCGCCCCTGTGTAATCTTCAAGCTGGACCTTCACCGACGCCCGATATTGATAGGTCGTCGACTTGTCGTACGCCTTCATGTTCGGCTTCGACGCGATCAGCTGGTTCAGCTTGTCGAGCGCCGCGCGGGTTTGCGGCGGCTGCGCGTTGAGGAGTTCGAAAACGACGTTCAGTTCTTTCGCGACCGCGAGGTCGAGCTGCTGCGAGCGTTTGCGCTCGCCGCCTTCTTCGCCCGAGCCGCTTCCGCCTTCCTGCGCGAGGGCCGCGCCGGAAAAAGCGGCGGTCGCGCCGACAAAAGCCCCCGACGCAATTGCGCCCGAAAGCAGCAAGCCGGCGATCTGTTTTCTCAGTTTCATCATCATGCCGCCTTAAACAATCCCAATCCGAAACCCACGCGCCGGCAACTGGCGCTCAATTCTCAGCCAGCTCGAAGGTGATCGCGGTCTGAACGCCGCGCCGCCATTCAGCCTTGTTCTCCACGATCTTCGGCTGGTATTTCCAGCGTTCAACCGACTTCGTCGCCGCGCTGTTGAGGCAGGAGTTCGTTGAGTCGACCACGCGGATATTGGTCGTCGTTCCATCCGGCGTCACGTCGAATTCAACGAACACGGTTTCCTTCGCGCCCGCGCGCGACATGCAGCGCTCGGGATATTGCGGCGGAATGCGCACCAAAGGCTGCGCGTCGCGGTCAGGGTTGAAGCCCGTGCCGATGCTCAAATTGGTGTTGAGAACCGGGACCTGCGCGCGGACGCCATCGAGCGAGGGCCTGTTCGAGGCGTCGACCACGGAGGGCGGCGGCGGCGGCGGCGTGTCGAGCGTCGGCCGCTTGAATTCCTTGTTGCTGGAGAGGTTGGTGTCTTCAAGCTGCTGCGTGATATTGATGTTGAGCGCCGCGCGCTCGTCGCCGAGCTGGGCGTCCTGCTTGATCATCCAGGCCATCGCCATGAACAGCAAGGCGGTGACGATCGCCGCCCCGGGAATTCCCAAGATCAATCTGATTGCCGATCCCATGAATGGCTCCCTTTAGCTCTTTTCTTCGGTCGACACCGCAATGTCGTTGATGCCGGCATTGCGAATCTGGTTGACGACTTCGACAAGATATCGCGACTGCGCCCGGCGATCGACCTGAACGACCGCGGTGCCTTTCGGATTTTCCTGTTTCAATTGTTCGACGGCGGTGCGCACGGCATCGAGCTCGACTTGGTCCTTGTCGATCCAGATTTTGTTTTCGGCGTCGATCGCCACGAGGATCGAGGCGAATTTGCGCTCTTTCGCCGTGACAGCTTCCGGCCGGTCGATGTCGGCGCCCGGCTCTTTCACGAAGGTCGACGTGACGATGAAGAAGATCAGCATGATGAACACGATGTCCATCAGCGGCGTGACGTTGATTTCCTCGTCCGCCGAGCCTCCGCCGATCGTATGCCGTTTTCTCGCCATGACTCAATTCCGCTTGTTGGACGCGCCGCCTCAGAGGCTGCGCGCGCCGGCGCGCGCCGGCGGCTATTGATCTTTCTGCAACGCCAGCGACACCGCCGTTGCGTTGCCGGCATAGGCCTGGTCCATCACCGTCACAGCGACGCCGGATTCGGAATCGGGCGACGCGCTGACGAGGACGACGCCCTTGGGCTCGCGCGCCATGAATTCCTCAACGACCGGTTTGGTCGACAGGGGGTCGATGATGCGCACATTGTTGACGCGGACGAAGCCGTCTTTCTGGAGCGACAGCAGCAACGCCGGCGGCGGCACGGTCGTGTCGTCGGGCGGCGTGTCTTCCGGCGTCTTCACGTCGATGCCTTTTTCGCGGGTGAAGGTCGCGGTGACGATGAAGAAGATCAGCATGATGAACACGATGTCCATCAGCGGCGTGACGTTTACTTCCGCGTCGCCGCCGGTCGCTCTGGTGTGTGCCGTTCTGCGCATCGCTTATCCAACCTTCAGTTCGTCAGAGAGCTTCGCCGTCGCTTTTTGGGCAAACCGGTCGAACCAATAGGTGAACATGACGCCCGACACCGACGTGAACAGCCCCGCCATGGTCGGCAGCGTTGCGCGGCTGATGCCTTCGGCCATCAGGCGCGCATTCGACGATCCGGTCACCGCCATCACGTCGAACACGTAGACCATGCCCGTCACGGTGCCGAGAAGACCGAGAAGCGGCGTCACCGACACCAGGGTCTTGATGATGTCGTTGAAGCGTTCCGATTCCATACGCGCGTCGGAGATCAGGCGATCGCGATAGGCGCCGGCCCACCAGGATTTGTGGTCCGACCGCGCCGCCCAGGCGCGCTTGGCCCGGCTCGCGACGGATTGATGCGCGGTGGTCCAGTAAAGCCCCCGTTCGATGATCAGTCCCCACAAAAAGAAGGTGAGGATCATGATCACGAACAGGACCGGGCCGCCGCTCATCACGAATGCCTGAATGGATTCGTAGGCGTTGTTGACGAAACCCATTTTCAGTCCCTTCGCTTTGTTGCCTGCGGCCTAGCGGCGGCCGTCGGCGTGTTCAGCGATAATGCCCGCCGCCTGCTCTTCGAGCATCTGCGTGATCCGGTTCGCCGCGCCCGACGCGAAAGCGTAGAGAATGACGAGCGGGATCGACACGACGAGACCGATAACGGTCGTCATCAGGGCGATCGAGATACCGGAGGCCATGATCTGCGGGTCGCCGGCGCCGAACAGCGTGATCGACTGGAAGGTGATGACCATCCCGACGACGGTGCCGAGCAGACCGAGCAGCGGCGCGATCGAGGACACGATCTTCACGAGGTTGAGACCGCTTTCGAGTTTCGGGATCTCTTTCAGGATCGCGTCGTCGAGCGCGGCGGCGACCGCTTCGGTGTCGTTCTTGTTCTGAACGCCTTCATAAGCGAGGAGAACGCGGCCCAGCGGATTGGACTTCGACGCTTTCGGACGGCGCATCTGCGCTTTGACCGTGCCCGCCGTCGACGACAGCGTGAACCAGCGGAACACGCCCCAGACGAAAGCGAGAACGCCGATCAGGATCGTCAAATAACCGATCTGGCCGCCCTGATCGACCCGCTCGCGGAAGTTCGGCGTCTCGACGATGAGGCCGAGAAGCGTGCCGAGCGAGGGATCGATGAAGCCGCGCACGAAGCCGTCGCCCTTGGCGTTCTCGACCGCCTTGGCGGCGCCAAGCACCGCGCCAGCCGGCTGGCGCGACAGAAACGCGAGCTGGCTCTGCGCCGGCTTGTAGGTGAGATAACGCCCGTCCGCGAAAGCGACGAACGGTCCGATGCGGGTGATTTCACGCTGCTCGGCGCTGCCGTCGGCTTTGGCGACATCGGCGGTGAAGGTCGAGACCTTCGACTGCTCGGTGACCTGCTGAACCAGCGTTTCCCAGAGATAACGAAGCTGGGTTTCGGTCGGCAGCGTGTCGGTCTGCGCGACTTCCGACAGTTCCGCGGAGCGGCCCGGGAATTCGGCGGAAATCAGCGATTTGTCGATCTGGGCGGTCAAGTCGGCCGCCGCGGAGCGCGCCGCGCCGAACAGCTCCTGGAATTCGCCCTGCTTGTCCGCGAGTTCCTGGTCGAGCTTGTCGATCGCGTCCTGATTGGCGGCCATCGCCGCTTCAAGACGGGTCGCTTCGGCTTCCGCCGCGGCGACTTGCCCGCGGACGCGGCCGAGCTCGGCCTGCTGATTATTCCGTTCACGAACAAAGCGCTCTTCGCGCTGCTTGTTCTCGGCGCTTGATTCGCCGCGTTCCTTGCGGACCGCCTGGAGAACCTGATCGAGCGTCAACTGGCGGGCCGCCGGTTGCGCGGGAGCTGCTGTCTGGGCCGACACCGGCATGGTGAGCGCGGCAGCCGCAACGCCGACGACGAGCGAGACGCCTGCGAGTTTGAGGAGTTTCATGGGTTTGTTCCTTTGAAATTCGTCGTTGCGTTACTGGGCTGCGGCGGCTTTGACCGGCGCCTTGACCGGAACCGGCAGGAGGCCCGGCGCGGTCTGCTCTTTGGCCATCCGAAGGCCGAGGCGAACGTCGGGCAGATAGGACTTGTTGAGATCGACCCATCCCTTCTGGTCCTTGTCCCAGATCTTGAGGGTCGAGTCGTCGGCGGTCTTGAACATCAGCGCGATGCGGCCGACGCGCAGGAACTCGCCGGTCCGCAGCGTGCCGTTGTCGTCGATCGTGCCTTCCGTGGCGCCGATCGTGCGGCCATATTCGTTTTCGATCTGATAGGCTTCGACGATGAGGCTGTAGCGCTGCGCCGCCGAGATGCTGGGGTCGCCCATCACCTTGTTGAGGCGCGCGACGCGCTCCTGGCGCTCTTGAAGATTGAACGGGATGTCCGCTTCAACGATTTCGCCGAGCGTCGCCAGCATGTCTTCCATCAGGGGCTGCATGGCGCGCTGCAGGCCGGACACGTTCTGGATATCGAGCGCAAGACGCTCCAGCTGGCGCTGCTGGGCGACGATGTTGCGGTTCAAGGAGGCGTTATACCGCGTCGCCGCTTCGAGCTGTTTCAGATTGGCGCGGTAATCATTGACGGCCGCGGTCGTCTGATCGTCCAGCTGTTCGATGCGCTGCTGCGACGCCTTCGCTTCCTTCGCCGTCGCTTCGCTTTCATTCAGCGCCGACGAAAACTGCGCGAATGCGGGCGCGCTGAACGCGACGACCATCGCCGCAGCTGACCCAAGAACCAGAGCTCTCTTCTTCATTGCCTCACCTAACGGGTTGCTTCGGCTTCAAATTGTTGACCGGCTCGCCTGCGAGCCGATGATTTCACTGCAAGGGAAAAAGCAGGGGCGCGTTTGTCCGCCGAAAGACAAATTCCGCATAATACCCCAACAAGAACCCCTTCGACTCGCATGATTGGATGAAACGCCCGGTATTTGCAATGACGAAATCAGCATCAACTGCAAATGCCATCTTCCCTCCGACAAACGCTGGCTGCGGATTGACGACGCCTGCGCGCCGGTCCCCACGATCCGCAACCCCGTTAGCTTGTAACAAGCAGCGTTTCATTGCGCAATACGCTCGATATCGCGAATCGTCCGCACGATTCTCGCGCGACAGTCGCAATCTTGCGCCGGATGTTTCCCATGAATTTCGGAGAATGCGCCGATGATGCGCAAACCGCGCGCGAAATATTATGCGTTTTTCATGTTGGCGAAGAGTTGGCGGAGAATTGGCGGCCCGACGCCTCGGGTAAACCGCCGAGTTTACAAGGGTTTCCGGACAGACGGATGGCTGGGGCGCTAGGATTCGAACCTAGGAATGGCGGTACCAAAAACCGCTGCCTTACCACTTGGCGACGCCCCAAGAGGCCCGGCCTGATAGCGCCGGTGGAGACGGAAATCAACGGCGATTCCAAGGGCCTCGCGCCGACCGGGCGATCACGCGCCGGCCGGCGCAAATGCTTCATTGCATTGCCAAAAGCTCGCCGCTATAGGGGCGCCACCGTCGGAGTGTAGCTCAGCCTGGTAGAGCACTAGCTTCGGGAGCTAGGGGCCGGAGGTTCGAATCCTCTCACTCCGACCAGATATTGTCCCGATCGAATTCGAACCTCCAAAATACGAAGGATTCGCGCACCCGCAGGGCGCGTGGGGCGCGAATTCCGCCACGTCGACCAGGTATAATCCCGCAGGAGCAGTCCTGATGAATGTGAACGGCTTTCTTCGTCTGCTGGCGGTCTGCGCCGCGATCTTCCTGAGCGGCTGTCAAACCGCGGCGCCCACAGCGGCCGATATTGTCGCGGCGGAGCGCGCCTTCGCCGCCGACGGATATGCGCGCGGCGTCAAGCTGTCGTTCCTTGCTTATTCGTCGCCCGACGCGGTTGTCTTCGCCCCGGCGCCGGTCAACGCGCATGAAAATTTGAACGCGGCGCCGGATCAGGATCAAAGCCCGGCGCGCGGGCGCCTTGTCTGGTGGCCGCTTTATGCGGGGATTTCAGCTTCCGGCGATCTCGGATTCACCACCGGCCCCTATGCGATCGGCGAAGACCGCCGCGGCCATTATTTCACCATCTGGAAAAAACAGCCGGGCGGCGACTGGAAATGGGCGCTTGACGCCGGCGTCGGCGCCGACGCCTCGGGCGAAGCGCCGCAAGGCTCGCCCGTCGCCTATCTCGCGCCGAGCCGCGAGAGATCCGCCTCGCCCGAGGCGGCGATGGCTGAAGTCGGCGCGATTGAAACGCAGATCGCGGCGGCGGCGCGCGGCGGCGTTCAATCCGCCTACGAACCATATCTCGACGCGGACTCGCGCCTCCATTCGAGCGGCCCGCCGCCGGCGAAGGACGGCGCAGCGCGCGCCGCAGTTTTCGCCGCGCGGCCGCAATATATCGCCTTCGCGGCGCTCGGCGGCGGCGCCTCGGACGCCGGAGATCTCGTCTGGACCTATGGCGAGGGACGCTGGCGCGAAAATGACGCGGAGCGTACGGGCTATTACGTCCGCCTCTGGCAAAAGCGCGGGAACGGCTGGCGGCTTGCGTTCGACGAATTCCTGCCGCCGCCCGCGAATTAGCGCCAAGAGCGGCTGGCGCTGGCGCGAACGCTTCCCTAGACTGGCCGCATGATGAACCGCAACCGCGCCCTTTTCATTTTCGCCGCCCTCGCCCTTGGCGCCTGCGGCAAGCCCCATCCGAAATCACCCGACGCCGATCCAGCGATCGCCGCCGACGCCGTCTATTTCGGGGGGCCGATCTATACCGGCGTCGCCGCATCGCCCGTCGTCGAGGCCGTCGCGGTCAAGGAAGGCCGCATCATCGCCGCCGGCGCAAAAGCCGGCATTGACGCGTCGATTGGTCCGGACACGGATATTATCGATCTCAAGGGCGCCGCCCTCTATCCGGGTTTTGTGGACAGCCATGCCCACCTCCTCGGCATCGGCATGCGCGAGCTGACGCTCAATCTCGAAGGCGTCGCCTCGGTTGAGGAGCTTGTCGATATCGCCGCTTCGGCGGCGCAGGAAGCTGAAGCGGACGCGGTGATCTATGGCCGCGGCTGGATCGAGACCGGCTGGCCGGAGGGGCGGTTTCCGAGCCGCCAGGACCTCGATCAGGCGAGCGCCTTGATCCCGATCGTCTTCGAACGCGCGGATGGTCACGCCCTGGTCGCCAATTCCGCCGCCATTTCAAAAGCCGGCGTGACCCGCGAGACCAAAGACCCGGACGGCGGCCGGATTGAAAAAGACGCCGCGGGCGAGCCGACAGGCATGTTCATCGACAACGCGATGGACCTCATCAACAAACTGATCGCCGCGCCGTCCGAGGCGAAGAAGCGGGAAGCCTATGAGGTTGGCGGCGATGTTTACGCCGCCTATGGCTGGACCGGCTTGCACAATGTTTCCGTCGACCCGGCGGACCTCTCGATCATGGAGGAAGAATCCGCGGCCGGAAAACTCAATATCCGCGTTTACAACGCCATCGAACGATCCGGCTATGAGGCGCTCGCGGCGCAATCCCCGCGCGTCAACAATTCCGGCCGCATCCTAACCCGCGCGATCAAGCTCTACGCCGACGGCGCGCTCGGCAGCCGCGGCGCGGCGCTCTCCGAGCCCTATTCCGACCGGCCGGACACCAGCGGCTTGATGCTGACCTCGCATGACGAGATCGAGCCCTTCCTCCAGCAGGCGCTGCGCGACGGCGTGCAGATCGCGACCCATGCGATCGGCGATCGCGGCAACAAGCTGGTGCTCGACTGGTACGAGGAAGCGTTCAACGCCGTGCCGCCCGAAGAGCGCAAGGTCGCCAATCCGCGCTGGCGGATCGAGCACGCGCAAATTCTGCATGACGAGGACATTCCGCGCTTTGCAAAACTCGGCGTCATCGCCTCGATGGAGCCTTCCCACGCGATCGGCGATTTTTATTTCGCGCCGGCGCGCCTCGGCGACGCGCGGCTCGACGGCGCCTACGCCTGGCGCAGCCTTCTTGATTCCGGCGCGATCATCGCCGGCGGCTCCGACGCGCCGGTCGAGCGCGGCGACCCGCTGATCGAGTTCTACGCGGCGGTCGCGCGAAAAGACCTCGAAGGAAAATCCGGCCCCGACTGGCGCCCCGGTGAAAAGGTCACGCGCGCCGAAGCGCTCGCGATGTTCACGTCGTCCGCCGCCTTCGCCTCGTTTCAGGAAGCAGACCTCGGCACCATCGAGGCCGGCAAGAAGGCGGACTTCACAATCTTTTCAAAAGACATCATGACCGTTCCGGAAGCGGAGATCCTGACCGCGAAACCGGTGATGACCGTGGTCGACGGGGACGTCGTGTTTCGCGCCGGCGTCGAAGACTAGGCCGCGCCCAGCGATCAGGGAAACCACGACATGATGCGGTCGGCCCTCGCGCCCTTATTCCTTTTATGCGCCGCCTGCGCGCATCCGGCGCCAGCGCCCGCGCCCGCACCGATAGTCGCGCCGCGCAGCGCGAATGATATTTTCCTCGATGGCCTGATCGGCGATTGGGAGATGACCGGCGCGGTGATGGGCGACCCGGTTCGCTATCGCGCTGATGGCGCCCGCACGCTTGAGGGCGCGTGGGTCGAGTTTCACATGATCGACGCGGCGACGCCGCCGCAATATGAGGCGCGGGTTTTCATCGGGGCGGATGAAAGCGCGCAGGATTATGTCGCGCACTGGCTGGACGGGTTTGGCGCCGGCGGCGCCCGCGTCGCGGCGCTGGGCGCGCGAACGGATAATCAATTGCGGCTGGAGTTCCCCTATGCGCAGGGAAAATTCCGCAATCTCTGGGAGCGGCGCGACAAGGATAGTTGGACGCTCACCATCGACGCCGAAAACGCCGGCGGCTCATGGTCGGAATTTGCGCATTATTCAATCGAGCGGCGGTAGACGGCATTTTGAGCGTGAAACAGTAAATCGGCGCCGGTCTGTCCTTCGTGACGCGATGCTACGCATCGCTCCTCAGGACGAAGGAAGTTTAGCGGATTTCTTCACCCTGAGGAGCCGCGAATCGGCGTCACGAAGGGCTACAGGATTCAGTCTATTTGCATCACGTTCCAGGCGAATGACGGTGGTCACGTCGCGAACAGCTGCGCCATGTCCTCAAAACATTTGAACTCCAGCGCGTTGCCTGCGGGATCGCGGATGAAGAACGTCCCCTGCTCGCCCGGCTCGCCCTTGAAGCGGATATTCGGCTCGATGATGAAATCGGCGCCGGCTTTTTGCAGGCGATCGCCGAGCGCGCGCCAGTCTTTGGGCGCGATCACGACGCCGAAATGGCGCGCCGGCACGTCATGACCGTCGACGACATTGGTGCGCGCCGCCGCGCAGTCGGCGGGCGAGAGATGCGCGACCAGCTGATGGCCGAAAAAATCATAGTCGATCCACTTGTCGGAGCGCCGCCCATGCGGGCAGCCGAGGAGACCGTGATAGAATTGGTCGGCGGCGGCGAGATCGTCGACCGGAATGGCGAGATGAAAGGGCGGCGAATAGGTCACGGGTCTGATCCTCTTGGTGTCGGCGGGCGCCATCCCTATAAATCAAGCTGACGCCTTTGTCCGGAGC
>Ga0155549_1100_pt2 | contig 18538 bp, 12 predicted proteins | sample RifCSPhighO2_12_FD_107206 | JGI IMG/M metagenome (GOLD analysis project Ga0155549, IMG submission 107206) | Alphaproteobacteria bacterium RIFCSPHIGHO2_12_FULL_63_12
GGCGCGCGGTGGCGCCAATCCGGCGGCGACGCCCTCGGCCGCACCTACGCGCAAGCGCTGATCAGCGCCGGTCTTTATGACGAGCTTTTGACGGAAATTGCTGAACATGGCCTGTTCGCCGGCGACGCCGATGCGTCCCGTCTCTACCGCGCCGAAGCTAATTTGCGTGAAGGCCGCTTCGATGAAGCGTTATCGGCGACGGGCGCCGATCAAAATCCATATCTCGCATTCGCCCGTGCGCGCGCCGTTTACGCGATCACCGCGGATGAGAGCGCTGTCGCGGCGGATCTCGCGAGCGCCTTGCGTGGACCGAAAGAGCTTGCGGGCGAGGCCTTTTTGTTCCGGGCGCGTCTGGCGCTTGACGCCAATGATTTCGACAGCGCCGACGCCGCCGCGCGCCGCGCCGCTGAAGCAGGCGTTGCGCCGACGCGCACCGAAAACATCCTGATTGAAAAATCGGTGCGCGAAGGCGAACTCGACGCCGCGGCGCGTTCGCTTGAGGCGCGGCGGAAAACCGCCCGCGGCGTCATTTCGCCGGATGATTACCGCCTCGCCGCGATTTTGCGCCTGCGCGCCGGCGACGCCGCCGCCGCCGTTCGCCTGATCGATCGGGCGCGCGGCGTAGCGGATACCGACCGGACGCAGCTCCTCTCGGCGCTCGCCAAGCATCTCGCGGGCGATGACGCGCAGGCCTATTCGCTCGCGGCGTCGCATCTTTCCGTCGCGCCGAAGGATTGGGCGGCGCTCGATCTCGCGGCGATAATCGCCCGCGATATGGGAAGGAAAGATGAAGCGGATCGCCTGCTGGATCGGCTGGCGGAGTTTCGTCCGGCGCTGGCGACGATCAGGAGGATGCGCGCCGGCGCGATGTCGCCGGATGCGGCTTTCGACGCGCTGATCGCCGCGAAGGGCGATCTGTCGACGGTCGGACTTACGAATTTCCTGCTCGGACCGGAGGCATCCGTGCGCGGTATGGCGCAAGCTAGCGATGACGAACGCGCGCTCGCCGAAATCGCCGGCGCGATCCGCAGCGGCGAGCCTCAACGCTTGCGAAAAACCGCGACGCGCCTGCTCGGCGATCAATCTTCCCCCGTCGGACTGGCGCTCGCGGGCGCCGCGTTTATCCGGCTCGATGACGCGGAAAATGCCGCGCGCGCCTTGAGCCTATCGGCGACGGCCGCGCCGGATTTCCTGGCGCCGGTGCTGATGCTGGCGAGCTTGCGTGAAAGCGCGGGCGCCGGCGACGACGCGGCGGCGCTGCTGCGCGCCTTTCTCGTCCGGCAAGAAGGGGATGCGCGCGCGCGCCTTGCCCTTGCGGCGGTCGAGGCGCGGCGCGGCGACATGACATCCGCTGTGGAAAATTATGCGAAAGTTCCGCCGGAGACGGTTTTCGGGGATGAGCGGTCTGCCGTGCTCTATGGGGCTACGGCGAAAATCGCCGGCGGCGCGGCGCATGAGGCGATGCTGAAGGCGGCGCGCGCCAGCGCCGCGACGCCGCGCATTCTGGGACTGGCCTTGGCGGCGGCCGGCGACACTGGAGGCGCTGCGGCGGCGCTGCGGCAGGCGCTGCTCGCCAGCCCTGACGACGCCGAGATCGCGCAGCGATATCAAGAGGCCATGATCGCGTCAGGACGCGCCGAGGAAGCGGTGTCCCTGATTGCGGAAATCCAGCGTCGGCGCGCTGCGGACGCGGATCAAGGCGCGCGGCCGGCGGAGGACGCGGAGCCGCGAAAAACCGAGGATTTCGAGGTTAACATTCGGCAATAGGCGCGCCCGAATCGTCCCTCCCGGCATGGCAAAGAAATTGCTGGAAGGGTAGGGTAAAGGCGATTCGCGGCGTTTCCGCCGCGAGCGGGACCAGTTTGAGAAGAAACGAGGTTAATTCCAATGATTTTCCGCACACTCGCCGCCGCGCTCGCCGCGGCATTTCTCGCCAGCTGCGCGTCAGGTGGCTCTATTCAAAGCGCCGACGCGCTTCGTTCGGATTCGGTGGCGGCCGCCAACCAGACGGACGTTTCGCCCAATTATCTGATCGGGCCGCTCGACCAGCTGGAAGTTTTCGTGTGGCGCGCGCCGGAGCTGTCGACCAAGGTCGCGGTGCGTCCGGACGGACGCATTTCAACGCCGCTCGTCGAGGACATGGTCGCCGCCGGCAAGACGCCGACGCAACTCGCGACCGATCTTGAAGCCGAGCTCGCCGAATATGTGAAGTCGCCGGAAGTCTCGGTCATCGTTTCGAATTTCCAGTCGACATTCGACCAGCAGGTGCGCGTCATCGGCGAGGCGCAAAAGCCGATCGCGCTTCCCTATCAGGACGGTATGACCGTGCTCGACGTGATGGTCGCCGTCGGCGGCTTGACGCAATACGCCGCCGGCAATCGCTCGGTGCTGATCCGCGGCGTCGGCGAGGATCGCCAGTCCTATCGCCTTCGTCTCGACGACCTTCTCCGCAAGGGAAAAATCGCGGCCAATGTCCCGGTGCTTCCGGGCGACGTCATCTTGATCCCGGAAAGCATTTTCTAGGGATTGATCTGCGGGCGCGCCGGCCCTACCGGCGCGCTCGCCAATTGGTAGGTGTTCTGGGGGTATGGCTCTTGGTTTCGATATCGCCGATCTGCCGAAGCCGGTTATCCGGTATGGCGTCGGCCTGTGGCGGCGCCGGTGGACGGTCGCTGTAACGATTTGGGCGGCGGCCCTGCTCGGCTGGTTCGCTCTGTGGCTGATGCCTGACAAATATGCGTCGAGCGCCGTCGTCTATGTGCAGACCGAATCCGTCCTCGATCCGGTGATGAACGGCGTCACCGCGCGCCCCAATTACGAAAAGCGCGTCGAGGTGATGAAGCTTCAGCTTCTGACGCGGCCGAATGTCGAAGAAATCATTTACCGCTCCGGGCTCGACAAGGAAGTGACGGCGAAAAACCCGCGCGAGCGTCAGGCGCAGATGGAAAAGCTCGTCGACTGGGTCGCCGGCGAAATCACCATCACCAGCCCGCAGGAAATGTATTTCGACATCAACTACAAGAATTCCGACCCGACGATTGCGCGAAATGTCGTCGATGCGGCGCTCAATTTGCTGATCGAGCAAGATCTCGGCGCGTCGATCTCCGAAAATCAGGAGGCGAAAAAGCGCCTCGACGCGGAGATTGCGACCTTCGACGAAAGGCTGACCGCCAAGGAACAGGAAGTCGCCGCTTACCGGCGCGCCCATGCTGAAGAGCTTGCCGCCGCGGAAGGCAGCAACCGAAGCCGCGATCTGATGGAGGCTGAACTCTCGCGCGTCACCGATGAGATGGCGCTCGCCGAACGCCGCGTCGCCACCGCGCGCAGCATTCTTTCCACGACGCAATCGACGTCGTCGAACGCCGAACTTGAAAAGCTGCTGGTCGAGCTTGCCGCGCTGAGAAGCCAGTATCAGGAGAATTATCCGGACATTCAGGCGGTCAAGGCGCGGATCAACCAGATCAACGCCGAAGGGTCGGGCGTGCGCCCCTCAGACCCGGAATACAGGCGCCTGTCGGGGGAACTTCGCGCGGCGCAGGATGTCGCCGCCGGTCTCGCCGAGCGCCAAAAGCGCCTTCGGGCCGATCTCGACAATCTCGCGGTGACGCTCGGACAGGCGCCGCGCGTCATCGCCGACTTGCAGCGCATCGAGCGCGACTACGAACAGACCCGAAAGAATTACGAAGAGCTGATCGAGCGCCGCGACCGGCTGGCGATCACCGCCAATCTCGGCGCCGGCAGTCAGGGCGTCGAATACCGCATCTTCGAGCGCCCGCAGGTCTCGCTCATTCCGGCCTCGCAGCAGTTTCGCGTCATGCTGATCGCCGGCGTCTGCCTGATGGCGATCGGCGCCGGGCTTTGCGCGGCGTTCCTTCTCACCTGGATGCAGAAAAGCTTCACCCAGTCGGCGGAGCTGCAGACGGCGTTCGGTCTGCCTGTTCTCGGCGCGCTCAGCGAAATCCGCTCCGAGGCGGTGATCAACGAACGAAAGCGCGACGTCAAACGGCTGGCGCTCGCTGGCGCCGCGCTGGTCCTTGTCGCGGCCTTCTATATTTATTGGGAGGTCGTTCGCCTTCCAACGGTCGCGCTCGACGGCACCGCAACTGCAAGCCTTAGCGAAGAACTCGCCCGTCCGGCGGGCGCGGCGCAGTAGGAGCGGGTCATTATGGGACTGATCGATAGAGCCATCGGCGCGGTGACGGGCGCAGACAAGGGAGCCGTCCCCGGCAAGATCGTGGCGCTCGACGGGCTCAAGCCTCTCGACATTGATCTCGACGCGCTGCGCGCCAAGGGCGTTTTCACGCCGGCCGCGCGCGAGGAAGCGCAAGCCTACGAGCTTCGCGCCATCAAACGCCGCCTGCTTCGGCGAATCGGATTTCTGCAGCGCGCCGGAAGGGACAAACGCCAGCTCGCCGCCGCCGGCCGCAATCGCAATATCATTCTTCTCACCTCGACGCGGCCGGGCGAGGGAAAGTCCTTCGTCGCGGTCAACCTCGCCATGAGCCTCGCGCAGGAAGAGGGCATCCCGGTCTTCCTGATCGACGGCGACCCTGCGCGGCCCCGCCTTCGCAGCTATTTCAACCTCGGCCCCGACAGGGGCCTCATCGATCTCATCCGCGATCCGGCGCTGACGCTTGGCGCCGTCGCCTTCAAGGCGGTCGGCCTGCCGCTTACCTTTATCGGCGAGGGATCGAAGGTCCCAAACCCTACCGATGTTCTCGGCTCGCTCGAAGCAAAGCGGTTTTTCGCAAGCCTTTCAGCGCTTTGCCCGGACGGGCTGGTGATCATTGACGCCCCCCCGATGCTGGCGACGACGGAAACGATCGCGCTCGCCCGGCACGCCGACGAAGTCATATTCGTGGTTGAAGCCGATTCAACGCCGCAATCGGCGATCGCCAGCGCTCTCGATGAGCTGCTCGAGCTCAATTCGAATGTCAGTCTTTTGCTGAATCGGTGTCTGGTTCCGGCAGGCGGCTCGCATTATGCGGCCTATGAGTATTATGAAAAGCGCTCCGGGGATGACGGCGACGCCGCCGCCCGAGACAGGGGATCAGTAAAATGAAATTCGATCGGGAAAATCTGATGAAGCCGCTGCCGCGCGCGGCGAAAAAGGCCCTGCTGGCGACCGCGGGTCTCGCCGTCGTCGGCCACGCGGCCGCGCTTGCGCAAAATCAGACGGCCGGACCTGTCGCGCCGCTGCAATTTCGCAACGACTATTTCGGCTACGGCCTCGCCGTCGGCCCGCGCGTTTCCTACACGGACAACATCGCCCTCGCGCCCGATGGTTTTCGCGACGACGAATTCGCGGGCGGCATCGCCGCGAACGGCAGCGCCGTCTATTCGAACAACCGCTTCACCGGCATCATCGACGGCTCGCTCGATGTCTCCTACCTGACCGATCAGGCGGAGATCGTCGCCAGCCAGGACGTCAGCGGCGTCGGCACCTTCACGGTGTCGGATAATCTTTTCTATGTCGATGTCGGCGCATCGAGCTCGCGCCAGCTCGCCGGCGAGGACGCGCGGTTTTCGCAGAACGTCAATGCCGGTCGCAATCAGCGGGTCAATGTCCACAATTTCACGGCCAGCCCGTATTTCAATCGCCGATTCGCCAATGGGTCGGCGGCGGAAATCCGCTATCGCTTCGGGCAGGTGTTCATCGATCCGAATTCCGCCTCCGTCAATCCGAACAATCTCAACGGTGGCGTTTCCCGTGAGGCGCGCACGCAGGAAGTCATCGCGACTTTTGACAGCGGCAAGACCTTCCAACGCCTCGACGCCAAGCTGACCGCTTATGGAAACAGGACAGACGAGGAGAGTTCGGGCGTTCTTGGCGATTACCGGTTCGAGCAGGGGACGCTGCAGGGTGATTTCCAGTTCAAGCTGACCGATCGCTTCGCGCTGGCCGGCACCGTCGGCTATGACGAAGTCGACACCACGGCGCCGGCGACATTCTTCCCCGAGGACCGGTTGACCGGCTTTTTCTGGAACGCCGGATTTCGCGCCCAGCCGGGCCCGAAAACCGACATCCTGCTGAAATACGGACGGCGCTACGACGGCGATTTCATCAGCGGCTCGCTCAGCTATGACATTTCACAGCGCCTGCGTTTCAACGCTTCCGCCGATCGCACCTTTACGTCGAGTTCCTCATCCGCGTCGAACCGTTATCAGGCGATGCAACGCACGACGCTCGATTTCGTTGATCGCCTGCGGGCCGGCGGCAGCGCGGATCCGACAGGCGTCCTGGATGCGCTGACGCGGGTCGCCCGCCAGCGCATCGGCGCGCAACAGATCGGCCTTGGCGTCGCCAATGACGTGAGCGCCGGACTTTCCGGCGCTTATGGCCGCACCACCGTCGGCATTTACGGCAATTACCATGACGCCGATTACGGATTCCGGCAGATCGAGACGATCGGCGCCGGGATCAGCGCGCAGCGCACGATCTCCCGCCGCATGTCGGCCTATGCCAACGTGTTTTACCGGCGCGTCGATGCGGCGTCCGATCTCACGGGCTGCCTCGCCGATCCGGCCGGCTTCGGTTTCGATGTGACGGTTCCGGGATTCGACGCCGCGCAGGCCTGCTCGTCGCTGATCGGCTTCCAGGGGAACTTCGACACCGCCGGCGGGCGCCTCGGCATTGCTTACCGGCTCTACAAGAATGTCAGCGCCTATGGCGATTTCAGCCACACGGAACGATTCTCGCAAAGCCCGCTGCAGGAGTATTCGGAAAATACAGTCACGGCGGGACTGCAGCTGGAATTTTAGGTAAATGTACGAAGAGTTCTTCGGATTTTCAGGATCGCCGTTCCGGCTCGCCCCGGATCCGAAGTTCTTTTTCGGCTCGAAAAGCCACAACAAGGCGATGGCTTATCTCCATTATGGGCTGCGCCAGGCCGAAGGTTTCATCGTCATCACCGGCGAGATCGGCGCCGGCAAATCCGTCCTCATCGGGCATCTGATCGACCAGCTCGACCGGTCGAACGTGCTCGCCGCCAATCTCGTTACGCCCAATCTCGCGCCGGAAGACCTTCTCTCGCATATACTTTCAGCCTTTCGCATCGAGCCTTCGGGAACCGGCAAGACGGCGGAAATCGAGGCGTTTGAAGACTTCCTGTTCGATCAGATGACCCATGGCCGGCGCGTCCTCCTTATCGTTGACGAGGCGCAGAACCTGCCGATCAAGACGCTTGAAGAGTTGAGGGTTCTGTCAAATCTCGAATATGACGGAACGCCCTTGTTTCAGGTCTTTCTGATCGGTCAGCCGGATTTTCGCGACACCATGGGGCGTTCCGATATGGAACAGCTTCGCCAACGGGTAATCGCGACCTACCATCTCGAACCGATGTCCCGCGATGAAACCGAGAAATATATCGGGCACCGGCTGGCGTTTGTCGGCTGGAACGGCGATCCGAAAATTTCGGCGGACGCGTTCGCGGCGATCTATGCGGCGACGGGCGGCGTGCCGCGCAAGATTCACAAGCTCTGCAATCGCATTTTGCTGTTTTGCTCGGTCGAAAAACTCCATCAGGTCGATGGCGCGACTGTCGCGATGGTGCTGTCCGACATGAGCGCGGAGCAGGCCGCCGGAACGCCGGCAATGCGTGAGGCGGCGGCGGCTGATCTCGATGCGAACGCGGCGTTTGAAGCCGCGGCCCGTGCGATCCGGAAGCCGGTCGCCGAAGCGACGGCGGTCGAACTGGCGCCCAACGATGGTGCGCCCCCGGTCGTGGAAAAGCCAGTCGCCGAAAAGCCTGTTGTTGTTGCCGTTGCGCCTGCCATTGAGCTTTCGCCCTCGGCCAGCGTTTTTGATCGCCTCCGCGCGAGGAAGAAAAAGGCGTCCGCGCCTGCTGCGGATGCTCTGGCTGAAGACGCCGCGGCCGACGAGGCCGAGTATTCCCGTCCGCCGAAAGCGGCGACCCTTGATGACGTCGCACAAGCGATCGCGGCAGCGCGGGCAGGCGCCGGGCCGGTCGGGCTCAGTGTCGAGCCCGCTGTCGAGACCCCGGTCGAGCCCCCGATTACAGCCGAAGCGGCGGCGTTCGACGACACGCCCGAACCGGCGGCGACGGAGGAGGATTTCTCATCCGGCGAAATTTCCGACGGCTGGAGAAAATCAGTCGTGATGTCGATCAACGACACGCGCGATGAGTTGAAACGCGCCCACCAAAGCGTCGCCAAACTCCGCCGTCAGGTCACCGAGATCGACCGCCGCCGCAACAAACGCCGGGTGCAGATCGCGGCGAGCCTTGAACGCGCCGAATCTCTCCTTTCGGAATTCCAGAACGCCTGGCGCTGAACGCCGTCGCGAGCTGTCATGCCTCAGACAAGATCTTCCGACGACAAGCCGCAAGACGGCGCAAGGCGATTTGCGATGTCGGTCGATGTCGAGGATTATTTTCAGGTCTGGGCGTTATCGCCGGTGATCCGCCGCGACGATTGGGACGATCATGCGCTCCGCGTCGACGCGTCGACTCGGCGCGTCCTCGATCTCTTCGACCAACGGCAGGCGAAGGCGACATTCTTCACGCTCGGCTGGGTCGCTGAACGCGCGCCAAACCTCATCCGCGAAATCGTTGCGCGCGGCCATGAACTCGCCAGCCATGGCTACGATCATGTCAAGGTTTTCGATCAGACCCCGGATGAATTTCGCGCCGATGTCGAGAAGACCAAGCGCATTCTTGAAGACGCCGGCGGCGTCGCTGTCGCCGGATTTCGCGCGGCAGGATTTTCAATCGACCAGAGGACGCCGTGGGCGCACGAAATCCTGGCCGAGACCGGTCATCTTTATTCGTCGAGCAGTCACCCGATACGGCATGATCATTACGGCGACCCGAATGCGCCGCGCGCGCCGCATCGTCTCGGCGGCCTTATCGAAGCGCCGGTGGCGACAACGGAAGTTTTCGGCCGGCGCATCAGCAGCGCCGGTGGCGGCTGGTTTCGCGCCGCGCCTTATGCGCTGTCGCGGCGGCTGATCGCGCGCGCCGCCGACTCGCTCGACGGACCAACGATCTTTTATTTTCACCCTTGGGAAATCGACGCGGAGCAGCCGCGCGTCGACGGCCTTCCGGTCAAATCGCGCTTACGGCACTATCTCAATCTCGACCGGATGGAAGCAAAGCTCGACCGGCTGCTCAGCGATTTCGACTGGGGCCGCATCGATGACGCGCTTGGAGTCAATCGCTTGCGGGGCGCGACGGCATGAGCGCGGAGATTGTCGTTCGCGATTTCGTCGACGCCGATCGCGCGGCGTGGCGCGCCTATGTCGACGCGAATGCGCGAGCGACGCTCTTCCACGATCTTCGATGGTCGGACGCGGTGCGGACCGGGTATGGATACGCCAACCGCCATCTCATCGCCGAGCGGGCGGGGGCGATCGTCGGCGTGCTGCCGCTGACATTCGTGACGTCGCCCTTGCTCGGCCGGTCGCTGATCTCGGCGGCGTTTTCGGTCGGCGGCGGGGTCCTGGCCGATGACGACGCCGTCGCCGCGGCGATCGGCGCCTACGCGCTCGATCTCGGCGCGCGGCTGAAGGTCAATTATGTCGAACTGCGCGGCGGCGCGGAACCGGGCGTGGGCTTTGTCGCCAAGGACGGCGTCTATGCGACCTTTATCAAGGAAATGCCGGCCGACCCGGAGGCTATACGCACCTGGTTGCCGCGCAACCGCCGTGCGGAAGTGAAAAAGGCCCTGCGCATCGACGAGCCGAATGAGAACTCGTTCCGGAAAACCTCGCGGTCGCGCGACTTTTACAAGGTCTACGCCCCGGCGCTGCGCAATCTCGGCACGCCGGCGATGCCGCAGAAATTCCTCGGGGCGCTGGCGACGAATTTCGGCGACGATGTCGATATCGGCCTTGTCGAGCATCATGGCGAGCCGGTCGCCGGACTATTTTCCTTCTGGTTTCGAGACAGGGTTATGCCCTATTATATCGGCGCCGACCGGAAAGCGCGCGACATTCGGGCTTACGATTATCTGTATTACAAGCTGATGCGTCGCGCGGTTGAACGCGGCGTGCGCCTCTTTGATTTCGGACGCAGCAAAGTCGGCTCGACGCATTTCGACACCAAGAAATTCTGGGGGTTCGAGCCTTCGCCGGTCGTCTATTACGTCGGCCTGGTCAAGGCGAAGAAAACGCCGAACGTCAATCCGAACAATCCGAAATTCGCGCGCATGGTCGCCTTGTGGCGGCGCCTCCCGTTGCCGCTGGCGAATTTCCTCGGTCCGATCGTCGCGCGGAATTTCCCGTGAACGGCCCTCACATTCTTTATCTCGCGCATCGCATTCCCTATCCCCCGGACAAGGGCGACAAAATCCGCAGCTTCAAGACGCTTGAACATCTGGCGCGGCGCTTTCGCGTGCATCTTGGCGCGTTTGTCGACAGCCCGGAGGATTTCCGCCACGAGGCGTTTCTGAAAAGCGTCTGCGAAAGCGTGGCGCTGGTTCCGCTCGGCAAGCGTCGCGCGACACTGCGCAGCGCGGCGGGCTTCCTCTCCGGCGCGCCGCTGACCATGCCCTATTATCGCGACGCTCGGATGAGCGCGGCGGTTGCAAAAGCGCGCCGCGCGGGCCTTGCCGTCGAAATCGCGTTTTCATCGTCGATGGCGCAGTATCTTGAAGGAAAATCGAATGCGCCCCGCATCGTCGATCTTTGCGACGCCGACAGCGCGAAATGGTCGGAATATGCGCGTCGGAAAACCTGGCCGATGAGCGCGATCTACGCGCGTGAAGGCGCGCTGTTGGCGAAAGCCGAAAGCGCGATCATCAACTGGGCCGACGCGACATTCGCGATCAGCGAGGAGGAAGCGGATCTTCTCGGCAGCCGCGATGAGGCGCGTAAAGAGGTATCGTGGTTCTGCAACGGCGTTGACGTGCAATATTTCGCGCCGCAAGCGGTCGCAGCCGGCGAGCGGTACACGGCGGTCTTTGTCGGCGCGATGGATTACTGGGCGAATGTCGACGCGGTTTCCTGGTTCGTGCGCGAAATCTGGCCGCAGGTGAGGGCGGCCCTGCCGGACGCGACCTTCGCCATCGTCGGGTCAAATCCCGCGAATGAAGTGCAGGCGCTCGCTGGCGCGGAGGGCGTCGTCGTCACTGGCCGCGTTCCAGACGTTCGCCCCTTCGTCGAGGGCGCAGCGCTTGTCGTCGCGCCGATGCGGATCGCGCGCGGCGTGCAGAACAAGGTCCTCGAAGCGATGGCGATGGGAAAGGCTGTGGTCGCGACGCCGGCGGGTCTTGAAGGCATCGACGCGGCGATAGGGGTCGAAGCGATTGCGGCGGCTTCGGGCGACGCTTTCGCGCGCGAGGTCATCGCGTTGGCGCAGGACGCCAGCCGGGCGCGCAGGATCGCCGCGGCGGCGCACACGCGCATTCTCAGCGATTACCAGTGGCCGTTGCAGCTCGCGCGCCTCGACGCCGCGATCGACCGCCTGACGGGGTCAGGCGTCGATTAAGACGATCGGTGCGCGGCCGTCGCGCCGATGAAGATATTGCAAGAGCGGCCCCGTCATCACTGTCGTTGCGATCGCCATGATGACCAGCATGGTGAATACGTCCTGCGGAATGAATCCGAGATTTAGTCCGATATTGAGGACGATCAGCTCCATCAGCGCGCGCGTGTTCATCAGCACGCCGATCAGCTGCGCATCGGACCGGCTCAGCCCTGCAAGACGCGCGGCGATGTAGACCGGCGCCATTTTGCTCGCGACCGCGCCAGCGAAGATCGCCGCGCACCAGGCCCAGTCCTCCGCCGTCGTCAGGCCGAGCACATTGGTTCGAAGGCCGGTATAGGTGAAAAAAATCGGCAGGAAGAATACGAGAACAAACTGTCCGACCTGCCGGCGCCAGGCGGCGACAAAGTCAGTATAGGCATGAAAAAGAAGGCCGAGCAGGAAGCCTCCGAAGATCGTGAAAATGCCGAGCTTTTGCGTCGCTATTCCCGCCGCGAAAATAAGCGCGAGAGTGATCGTGACCAATACCGGCGGGATTTCGCCGTCAACGAGCGGGAACTTTTCCACCAGCGTGCGCACCAGCGGCCGGCCCGCAAACCAGAACAGGCCGAGCAACGCCGCAAGTCCGCCAAGCTGCAACGCGGACGCGATGCTCAATTCCCCCGCCGAAGCGAACGCCGCGACGGAGGCGAGCAACAGCCAGCCGATAGCGTCGTTGCCGGCTGCCGCGGAAATGGCGATGACGCCGGTCGGCGTCCGCGTCATCTGATATTCGCGCAGGATGCGGCCGAGAATCGGAACCGCCGTGATCGCAAAAGCGATGCTGACGAACAGGGAGTAGGGAAGGATGGGGATGTCTGGCGCAAGGCGCGGCGCCGAAATCCAACCGAAGGCGAATCCGGCGATCAGCGGCGCGAGCACGCTGAATGACGTGATAAGGACGACCGCGCGTCGGTTCACGGCGCCTTGAAGATGCGCGAATTCGAAATCGCTGCCGATCTGGAACATCAGGAGGATGAGGCCGATCTGGCTGAGGACCAGCATCGGGCCAGCCGCCGCATCGGTGAACAGCGACGCTGAAACCCCCGGAAGCAGCGCCCCGAAAAGCGACGGGCCCAGCAACAGCCCGGCGACGATTTCGCCGACCGCGCGCGGCTGACGGACCGCGACCGAGGCGTTTCCGGCAAGGCGCGCGGCCAATACGATGACAATCAATTGCGCAAATACGACGACCAGCGTCTCTTCGGTCTGATGGACGGAGACATTCATCAAAGGCCCGCCGATTTTTGAGTCGTCGTGAATTTCGCAGCGCGGCGCTCGCGGTCATCGACGCGCAAACTGAAAATGTCGGGCCGCGCATAATGCCCCGCGATATCGCAGGCCGCTTTCGCCGCGCGCACGATGTCAAGCGAACCGTCGGCGTAAAGCACGCCTTCGCCGTCGATCGGGCCAGCGATGATCTCGCCGCGCGGGTCGATGATAACCGACTGTCCCGTGTGCTCCCAGACGCCGAGCGGCTTCCAGCGCTCGGGAATATGTTTTTCAAGACGCAGCCCGGCGGCGCAGATGACATAGGCGGCGGCCTGGCTGGCGAAGGCGCGCGAGAGCAGGTGTTGGCGCGCCCAGCAATATTCTGCCTTGCGTGGCGTTTTCTCCCAGCCCGGCCACAGCGCGCAATGAACCTGCGTTCCCTGGGCGGCGAGCGCGTAGCCGGGCAACATCATCTGGTGTTCCCAGCAATTGAGAGCGCTGATGCGCGCATAGTCGCGCTGGTGGGATTTAAGCCCGGCAGCGTCGCCGTCGCCCCAGATGATCCGTTCGGCGTGGGTCGGCTTCAGCTTGCGATGACGGCCGAGGATGACGCCCTCGCGCCCGATTGACAGCGCCGTGCAATATGCAGCGCCCTCAGTCGCCGGATCGAGTTCTGCAACGCCGATGACGACATCGGTCCCGGCGTCGCGCGCCGCCGCGCAAAGCGCATCGGTCTCGGGACCGCCGATGCGGATAGCGTTCTCGATGTAATTTGCGCTTGCCTCCCAGGTGAGGTCCTGAACCTGCCCCTCAACCCAGAACGGATAGCCGGGAAGCCAGGTCTCGCCAAAGGCGACGATATCGGCGCCGCCTTTCCCGGCTTCGGCGATCAGGCGGCAGGCCTTTTCCGTCGAAGCGGCCTTGTCGAACAGCACGGAGGCGGCCTGCGCAGCGGCCAGCCGAAAGGTTTTTTGCGTCATTCTATTTGCCGCTGCTCATTGGCGAGACCGTTCTATGTTGCGGCGCCGCATTTCACTTTCAGCGAGTATTGTTGCCGTTGCGCCGCTTCCTTTCAGGAGGCAAGGCGCCTAAACTGCAGGTCGGATCAACCGGGGTCAACGGGGGCTTGAATGGTCAGGATTTTTCTTCCGCTCGCCGTCATCGCAACGCTGTTGTTTGCGCCGATTTTCGGCGGCGAAGCGTCTGAAGTCGGCGGCATCGTCAAGGAGAATACGGTGACCGGCATGGATTATGTCGGAGGAACCGTGAAATGCTGGACGTCCGGCAATTATTCGATCGCCGGCGATTGCGCGCCGCAAGGCGGGTCCAAGGGGCTTGCGATCTTCGCGGCGGTGTTCGTTTCGGCCGCGGCGGCGGCGATTGGATTGGTCGGCCTCATCCCGGTCGTCGGACGGCTGACCAGCGCGGTCACCATGCTGGCCGGAATCGTCGTGGTCGCCGGGATCGGATTTTATATCCTCACCAACCTCAATTCCGATCAGGGCCTCGGCGGCGTTCAATGGGGAACCTATCTTGCCGGCGGGGGCGGTCTTTTGACCCTCATTTCCGGCCTTTCGGGTATGCGCGGCAAATAAGAAAATAAGCCGCGCCACTCCCCGTTTCGGGAGGAAACGGGAACGCGCCGCCCTTTGCGGGCGGCGCGTTTTTTCGCCCTCGCGCTTCGCGCCGGGGCCAGAAATCCCGATTTACCGGAAATTTAGCCGCCCAGATGGCTCGGACCGACGAATTTGGCTGTTTTTCCCGCATTTTTTCCTTGCGGCGACATTGTAATGACCAAGTTAGTGAATACACCTCTCGCGGCGCAACATGACATTCACCTATCGCCATTAAAGGTGAGGCGCGGCAGGAAGCGAGACCCGATGGACGTGCGGACGAACAAGTCCGAACAAGGATTTTCGACGCGCGCCCTCAAAAAGCGCGGGGCGCGGCGCGTTGGCCTGATGGTCGTCATCGCGGTCGCGGTTGTCGGCGCCGTCGTCTTTTTCCTGACCCGCAAGCCGGCGACGCCGCCGGCGGCGCCCGCGAGAGGCGACGTACAGCTGGTGACGACAGTTCGCGCCGAGCCGCGCGACTTCGTACGCACCGCGCTCGTCTCTGGCGAGGTGCGCCCGGTTGAAGATATCAGCGTTTTCGCCCCCGCGGCGGGCGTTCGCATTTCCGAAGTGATCGCCGACATCGGCGATAGGGTCGAGAAGGATCAGCCGCTGGCCCGTCTCGACGCGGGCGTCGCCGACGCGCAGATTCTCGCTGCAAAGGCGCAGGTCGAGGAAGCAAAGATCGAGCAGGCGCGTGCGGCGGAAGAATACGCCCGCATCAAGCCGATCGCCGATAGCGGCGCATTGTCGAAAGAAGAAGTCGCGACGCGGCGCGCCGCCGCCGCCGCGGCCGACGCCAGGCTCGCCGCGCAGCTCGCCGCGCTGGCGCAAGTCGATGCGCGGCTGCGAGGCGGATTCGTTCGCGCGCCGGCGGCGGGGCTTGTCATCGAACGCAATGCGCGCGTCGGCGAATATGCGGATCAAAAGGCCCTGTTCAGGATCGTCGGCGGCAACCGGCTGGAGATCGCCGCAGCTGTCTCCGAAAAAGACATCCTTGCATTGAAGATCGGCCAAAAAGCGGTTTTCAAAACCGGCGACGGCGTCGTTGTCGAAGCGACGCTCCGCCGGCCGCCGGTCGCGGTCGATCCGGAAACCGGCACCGGCGAGGCGTTGTTCGATCTGCCCCTCGACACGACGGTCAGGACCGGCATGTATCTGCGCGGAGAGGCGGATATTGATTCAAGGCGCCTGCTCGCGGCGCCGCAGACGGCGATCAGCTATGCCTCCGGGACACCCAGCGTTTTCGTTATCGTCGACGGCAAGGCGCGCCTCAAGCCGGTGACGCTCGGCGCCCGATCGGGCGATTACGTGGCGATTGAATCCGGCGTCGACGAAGGCGATGTCATCGCAGCGTCCGGCGGCGCGTTCCTTCTCGACGGCGATTCGGTTCGTATTGAGGCGCCCGGCGCCGACAGCGCGACCAAGACCGGCGGCTGAGATCGGCGCATGAAAAACATTTCAGCCTGGGCGATCAAGAACCCGATCCCGCCGATCGTCCTTTTCCTGGCGCTGACGATCGCCGGGCTTTCCGCCTATTTCCAGTTGCCGGTTAACCAGATCCCGAATGTCGAATTCGGCCAGATCTCCGTGACCGTGTCGCAAGCCGGCGCCTCGCCGAGCGAGCTCGAAACGCAGGTGACGCAGCAGGTCGAGGCGGCGCTGACCGGCGTCACTGGCGTCGACAAGATCGTCTCGACGGTCAGGCAGGGCGTCTCCGAAACCGACATCGAGCTTCAGCTGGGCGCCGATATTTCGCGCGCGGTCGATGACGCGCGCGACGCCGTCGCCCGCATTCGCGCCAATCTTCCGCAGGATATCGATGAGCCGCAGGTGACCCGGCGCGACGCGTCAGGCGAGCCGGTCGCGTATTTCGCTGTCGAAAATTCGGCGATGTCCGCTCAGGATCTGTCCTACTACATCGACAACACGCTGACGCGCGAGATGCTCGCGATCAAGGGTGTCGCCGCCGTTCAGCGGCTTGGCGGCGTCGATCGTGAAATCCGGATCGCGCTTGAGCCGGCGCGCCTTGAAGCCTTCGGCGTCACCGCCGATCAAATCAGCCAGCAGCTTCGCCGCAGCAATGTCGATCTTCCGGGCGGGCGCGCTGAGCTGGGCGGACAGGCGCAGACGATCCGCACGCTTGGCGGCGCCGACACCGTCGAGGCGCTCGCCAATGAACTGGTGACGCTGCCGGACGGGCGCGCCGTCCGGCTGCGCGATCTTGGAGACGTGACCGACACCGCGAGCGAAGCGACGCAGCTTTTGAGGTATAACGGCGCGCCAGCGATTGGCGTCTTCATCCAGCGCGCCAAGGGGTCGAGCGAGGTCGAAGTCAGCGAAGCCGTGATCGACCGCGTCAAGGAGCTGGACAAGGCGGGGCCGGTGCATTTCCGCCTGATCTTCACCCCGGTCGATTTCATCAAAGGCCTGCATGACGGATCGATCGAGGCGCTGTTCGAAGGCGCTCTGCTCGCCGTGTTCGTTGTCTTCCTGTTTTTGCGCGACTGGCGGGCGACGATTATCGCGGCGGTCGCCATTCCGCTGGCGACGATCCCGACTTTCGCCGCGCTGATGCCGTTCGGTTTCACGCTCAACATCATGACGCTGATCGCGCTCGCGCTCGTCGCCGGCGTCCTTGTCGATGACGCGATCGTTGAAATCGAAAACATTCACCGACACATGGCGATGGGGAAGAAACCCTATCAGGCGGCGCTCGAAGCGGCGGATGAAATCGGTCTTGCGGTCGTCGCAACCTCAGCCGCGATCATCGCCGTCTTCCTGCCGGTCTCGTTCATGAGCGGCGAGACGGGCGTCTGGTTCCGCGAATTCGGGATTACGGTCGCGGTCGCCGTCTTCTTCTCACTGCTGGTCGCACGGCTGATCACGCCGATGATGGCCGCCTATTTTCTGAAGCGGTCGCATGAAAGCGATAAGCCCTCATCGCTCCAGCGCTGGTATGACGACGCGCTCCAGTTTTCCCTGCGCCATCCGATCGCGCCGATCGGCGCCGGCGTGCTGTCCTTCATCGCCGCCGTCGTAGCCATGTCGCAGATGCCGATGACATTCATTCCCCGGCTCGACAATGGCGCGCTCAATCTCCAGGCGGAGTTTCCGCCGGGAACGACCCTGGCGCAAGCCGACCGCGTCCTGACGCGGATCGCCGAAGACAGCCGCCGCGTGCCGGAGATCACCTCCGTCTTCACTTCGGCGAGCAGCGCCAACGGTGCGGTCGGGACGGGCTCGGTGAACTATCAGCTGACGCCGCGCTCCGAACGCAAGCTGTCCGATTACGAAGTGCAGCAGGCGATGCGGCCGATGCTGGCGGCGATCCCCGACGTCCGGCTGTCCTTCCAGAATTTTCAAGGCGGCGGCCGCGGCGCTGATGTCGATCTTGAGCTGACAGGCGACGACGCCGACAAGGTCACGCAGGCGGCCGAAGCCCTTGTCGTCGCCATTCGCAAATCGGTTCCGCAATTGACCGAAGTGCGCGCGTCAACCAGCCTCAAGCGGCCGGAATTGCAGATCAGGCCCAAGAAGGAAGAGGCGGCGCGCCTTGGCGTTTCCGCTTCGGCGCTGGCGACCGCCCTTCGAATTGCGACCAGCGGCGATGTCGACCGCAATCTGGCGAAATTCGATATCGATAACCGCCAGGTGCCGATCCGCGTGCAATTGCGGGATAGCGCAAGGACCGACATTGACTCAATCCGCGGACTTCGCGTGCCGAAAATCGGCGGCGGCTCGGTGCGGCTCGACGCTGTCGCCGACATCGAAATGGGCGTCGGCGTCACCACGATCGAGCGGCGCGACCGTCAGCGCAGCGTGACGATTTACGCTAACCTTTTAAGCGGTCAGCCGGCGGAAGCGCTGGCCGCGATCGAAGCGCTGCCGGAAGCGAAAAACCTTCCCGCCGGCGTCGAACTCGGCCGCGGCGGCGAAAGCGAGCAGCTCGCCGACAGCACCAGCGCGTTCGCCAGCACGCTGTTCTGGGGGATGATCCTCGTTTATCTCGTCCTTGTCCTGCTGTTCCGCGACTTCTTCCAACCGCTGACCATCATGACCGGATTGCCCTTGTGTCTTGCCGGCGCGGCGATCGGCCTTGCCGTCACCGGCCAGCCGATCTCGCTGTTCGTCTTCATCGGGATCGTCATGCTCGTCGGCATCGTCACCAAGAACTCGATCCTCCTTGTCGATTTCGCCGTCGAACAGCGCGCGCGCGGCGTTCCCCTC
>Ga0155549_1003_pt6 | contig 18307 bp, 12 predicted proteins | sample RifCSPhighO2_12_FD_107206 | JGI IMG/M metagenome (GOLD analysis project Ga0155549, IMG submission 107206) | Alphaproteobacteria bacterium RIFCSPHIGHO2_12_FULL_63_12
CGATCGCGCGGGGCGTCCATGAAGCGGAAAAACAGGGCGGCTGAAGCCGGGTCCCCCCGGCGCTTGCTTTCCCGGGGGCGATGCGCTTAAAGGCCCCTTCGCGCTTTTAGCGCCGCGCGCCCGTAGCTCAGCTGGATAGAGCACCAGACTACGAATCTGGGGGTCAGAGGTTCGAATCCTTTCGGGCGCGCCATTTTCAGACCATTGATTTAAAACCGCTTTTTTGCTCACCAAAGATGCGAAATAGTACCAATCCGCCACATTAATTTTGTTGGCCAAGCGTCATTGATTTGGCGTGATCTCGGTAGGTTGCTTTCGCCACGGGCGACGCAAAACATCCATGAGCAACACAAAAGGTGTGCCCAAGATTACAGGAACTCCAAGGGGTGAAAAATACAGGACGATATAGCCAAACATGTGACGCCAATTATCCTGGTCAAAACCGTACATAGGCATTCCGGACAAGCCGACAATCAATAGGCCTATTGGCAAGAGGCAAGCGATACTTAGGTAGGCCCAAAAGAAAGCTCTTGGCGACCGACGAAAGCGCTTAAACGCAAAAACCATCCCGGCCCTGACCAATAACATCAGGCCGACTGACCAAATAATCCAAACAGGCCAGCTGAAAAACATGTCCATCATAACTGAAGCCTACAATAGAGAATCGTCGATGTCTGCCCTTGATATATCTGCCGTTCTCTAAAAGCCTAGTGATTATAAGGATCTATGGGGTCTTGTCCGGTTAGCCATCCAGTTCCCGGTTTCACCCGCGTCGGTGCGCCATTTTCAGAAGTAAGCAGCAAGCAGGCCGCGTAAGCGCCGCACACACAATACCATTTAATGGTGATTGCGGCGCCCCACGGCCTGCGGCCGAGGCCCTCTCTCGCTAATTGGCGTCACGCGCGGCGAGCAGCTGACGCGTCCATTCGAGGGCGTCTCCAGCGATTGAGCCGCAGCCGGGGATCGTGAGGCGGCGTTGCGGCATGATCAATCTCTCGGCAGCTATATACTGTCCTCGCCGTCCCTTTTTCAGCGCTTCCCATTGATCCGCTTTCCAACAACTTGCCGGGGGCCGGGCGGACACGGGTTTTACTTGGCGAATTCCCGTTTGCAATCCATTGCGCAATCGCGCACAGTCGATGGATCAAGTTTGTAGCCGCGAGTGAAGTCCCGTGACCTCCACGTCCGCCGACCGCAGGATTTCGAAAGTCGTCATTCTCGGCGGCGGCGCCGCTGGCTGGATGACGGCGAGCGCGCTGGCCAAGTCTTTCGGGCCGCGGCTTCGCATCGAACTTCTTGAATCCGACGAGATCGGCACGATCGGCGTCGGCGAGGCGACCATTCCGACCATCCACTGGTTCAACCAGCTGGTCGGGCTCGACGAGGCCGAGTTCCTGCGCGCGACGATGGCGAGTTACAAACTCGGCATTGAATTCGTCGATTGGACGCGGCCGGGCGGCCGCTACATCCACCCGTTCGGCTATTACGGGATCACGTTGCCGGGCGTGTCGTTTTTTCCGCGCTGGCTGAAGGCGCGCCGCGAGGGACGCGCGGCCGAGCTTGCGCGCTATTCCATGGCCGGCGAACTGGCCCGCGCGGGAAGGGTCGCCTTTCCCGTCGACGATCAAAAGTCGATCCTGTCGACGCTTGGCTACGCCTATCATTTCGACGCGGGGCTTTACGGCCGTCATCTGAGGACGATCGCGGAGGCCAACGGCGCCGTGCGTCACGAAGGAAAGCTCGCGCAGGTCGAGCGCGACCCTGAAAGCGGATTCGTCACGGCGCTGACGACCGAACGCGGCGAGCGCTTCGACGGCGATTTGTTCATCGACTGTTCGGGCTTTCGCGCGCTGCTGATCGAAGGCGCGCTCGGCGCCGGCTTCGAGGACTGGTCGCACTGGCTGCCCTGCGACCGCGCCGTCGCCGTGCCTTGCGAAAAGGTCGACGGCATCACGCCCTTTACGCGCTCGACCGCGCGCGCCGCCGGCTGGCAATGGCGCATCCCTTTGCAGCACCGGACTGGCAACGGTTATGTCTACAGCAGCAACTATATCAGCGATGTCGACGCGGCGCGCGTGCTGCTGGAAAATCTCGACGGCGTCGCGCTCGCCGATCCGCGCATCATCCGCTTCAAGGCGGGGCGGCGGCGCAAATGCTGGGACCGCAATGTCGTCGCCATCGGGCTTTCGACGGGTTTTCTCGAACCGCTCGAATCGACCAGCCTGCATCTGATCCAGAGCGGCATCGCCAAATTGCTGTCGCTGTTTCCCGACCGCGATTGCGATCCGGGCCTTGCCGCGCAATTCAATCGGCTGTTCGCCGCAGATATGGACAACATCAAGGATTTCATCATCCTGCATTATCATGCGGCGCCGGAGAAGAAAGATCCGCTCTGGGAATATTGCCGCCACATGCCGATCCCGGAAAACCTGTCGCAGCGGATCGAGGATTTCCGCCGGTCCGGCCGGTTGATGCTGGGTACGGACGATCTCTTCAAGGAGACGAGCTGGGTCGCGGTGCTTCATGGCCAGGGGATCGAGGCCGGCTCCTATCACCCGCTGACCGACACGCTCGATTCAGACCTGAACGCCGCGCAGCTCGCGCAGATCGAGCAAGTCATCGCGCGCAGCGTGCCGACCCTTCCGCTGCATGAAGACGCCCTCAAGGCGATGCTCGCCGGCGGCGCCGCACGGCGATGACCGGGCCGTCGCTGGCGGTGCTCGACATCGGCGCCGAGCGCGAGCCGGTCGCGATCATCGACGGCTTCGCGCCCGATCCCCATTATTTGCGCGATTACGCCGCCGGCGCCGCGTTCGCCGCCGGCGATCTTTATTATCCGGGCCTCAAGGCGGCGTTGCCTGCGGATTATTTCAGCGCGGTCCAGCCGGTCATCGCCGCGGCGATGGCCGAGGTTTTCGGAGCGACCAAAGGCGCCGATGTTTTGCGCGCGTCTTATGCGATCGTGACGACGCCGCCGCATCTTCTTTCGATCGAGCAGCGCCTGCCGCATGTCGATTCGCTGACCCCCGGCCGGATGGCGATCGTGCATTATCTGTCGCCTGACAATGCCGACGGCACCGCCTTTTACCGCCACCGGGCGACCGGTTTTGAAACGCTCGACGAGGCGCGAAGCGGCGCCTATTTCAGCAGCCTCAACGCCGAGCTCAGCGCGCAAGGCGCGCCAGCCGCCGCCTATATGAACGGGGACACCGCGCAGTTCGAACGGATCGGCCATGTCGGCGCGCGCTTTAACCGGGCCGTCATCTATCGCGGCCGCATCCTGCATGGCGGCGCGATCAGCAATGGCGGCGCGCTGAGCAAGGATCCCCTGAAGGGCCGTCTCACCATCGCCAGTTTCCTCGCCGCGACGTGACCGGGCGCCGCCCCGTCATTCCGGCGGGCGCACCGCGAGATAGACCGTGCTCCACAATTGCGCGGCGTTCGATTCGTCGACATCGGCGCCATCGGCGCCGAATGGCGCGACGGAAAAGCGGCCGTTCGCATAAGTCCACGACCACAATTCGGATGTCTGCACCGCGCGCGACGCCTTGATCGCCGTCCACAGCGCGCTTTGCGCCGCCTCAAGCCGTGCGCGCGCATCCTCTGAAAGATCGGACCTTTCGAGCTGGCGCGCCAGTCCGGCGGCGAGCGTCGCTTGCTGCCAAGACCATACGACGGCGCCGTGATAATGGTTCCGGGTGAAATGGGATTGCATCTCATCATCGGCGTAAGCGGGATTGGCGACAAGAAGGCCGACATCGGTCAACAGCCCCGCCGGAAACGGCCGCATGATCGCGGCGACGTAGACGTCGAGATCGGAAACGGGCGGATCGCCGAACAAAAGCGCCGCCCCTTCATCCGAATTGATGACACGCACGGGCTTTCCCTGCGCATCGAGCGCGAGCGCGTGAAAGACGACGGGGCGGTCGCCGACCGACGCCAGCGCGGCGGCGTCATCGACGCCAAGCGCGCGCGCATAGGCGCTCACCTCCGCCTTCGCCGCGGCGGGGCTTATCGACACCTTAAACAGCGGCGGCGCTTTCTCGCGCCAAACGCTCGCGGCGCCGCCGGCGGCGGCGAACGCCGCCCGATCGTCCGGCGCCAGATAGGGATCGAGCAGGCCGGCGTCGAAAAGCCGGGCGATTCCGGCGAGCGCCGCTGGTATGAGCGCTGCGTTGACGTCATAGGCGTATCGCCCGCCGCCGAGACCTTCTTCGCTGTCGCGCCATTGCCCCGTCGCGCGGCCGGGCTTGATGGCGACGAGACTTGCCGCTTTCGGATCGGCCGCGAAGGGCGCCGCCTGCGCAAGAACGAAGCGCAGATTTTCAACCAGAAGATCTCCAACTTTGGCGGCGGCGCGATCGCCGCTCAGGCTGACAACAGGTTCGCTGAGAAAGGCGGCCGCGCGTGTCCGCCCTTGGGGATGATCGAGCAAATAAGGCGCGATCACCGGCGCCAGCATGAAATCGTCATCGATCATGCCGTAGTCGAGGATCGGCGCATCGCTGACAGGCTGATGGCTGCGCAGGCGCTCGACAATCGCGAATTCGGAGACGCCTTCCTCATGCGCGACTTCGCCGCCGGGCGAGAGGCGCGCGAGAACTGAGCCTATCGCCGCTTCGATTGCGGCGGGCTGCAGGGCCGGCATCAACAGCCGTGCCGACATCAAGGTGTCGCGCCCGAAATAAGTGTTGAACCGCCACGAGCCGGCGAGAAATTTCTCTCGGTAGCTAAGAAAGGTCAGCGCGTTCCGCGCGGCCGGATCGTCGACGGCGCTCGCATTGAGCAAATCGTCGCCGGCGAGCGGGGTCAACGGCGCATCGCCGCTGGCGGCGAGAATATCAAGACCGATTTCGCCATCATCCGCAGCGATGATCACGCCGTCGGCGACATCGCCCTTCACTACTTTCATCATCAGCGCGTAACCCGGCGCGCCGTCGAGCCGGTCGCGGCGAATATGGATCGTACGCCCGTCGACCATCGGCGCGACGGCGATTTCGGGCGGTATCCGGTTGATCGATTGATAGTCCCGGAGGAAGCGGACATTCGACAGCACCGCCTCCCTCATCGACAGCCGCGAAGCCTTGGCGGTCGCCCGAAAGCGCACGCCATAAAGCGGGCGATCATGCGCGTCCTTCACCACGGCTCGGCGCGGAGGATGGTCGACGCGCCAGACGACGTCGCCTTCGGCGCGGTCGAACCAGACGCCGACGCCGCTATTGCCGGCGGGAAAGGCGACGATGAGGCGCGGATCGCGGCCGTCGCGCAACAGCACATGGGCGGCGACGTCGCTTTCGCGGAAAAAGTAGTTGAGGTTCCGGCCTTCGGTCACCTCATAGGCGAGAATGTTATCCGGCGGCTCGTCGTGCGACCGGAGCGTGTCGCAAGCCGCGAGTAAACCGACGGCGACGGCAGCGATCGCGCGAAGAAAAAAGCTCCCGCAAGGACGATCAGGCATGAGCGGCGCTCCTGAAAAAGGCCGGCGGGGAGTTTACGGGCAAACTCCCCGCCGGTCTTCAGCAACATGCGAAGGCTTGAAGGCGCTGGGTGACGCGGGGGAACAGCCTGGGAGGCCGGCTGCGAAGGTCCCCCGCGCGGAGCCTTAAAACCGCATCGTCACTGAACCGAAATACGTCGTTCCGACGATTCCGCGCCCGTAGAAGAGCCCGGACGATATGCTTTGGGTCTGACCTTGCCGCGGATTTCCTTCCGTCACGCCAGTCACGCCGAAGACGTTGTCGGCGTTGAAGGAGACCTGAACGCGTTCGCTGACATTGACGATCGCGCCGAGGGTGGTCACGCCGTATCCAGGCAAAGCCAAGCCGTTGCCGGCGTCCGCGTAGATGTTGCCGACGCGCTTATACCGACCGTAGATTTCGCCGAGATTGTTCGGCAGGTGGAAGGTCGGCGTCACCGTGACGAGCAATTTAGGCGTCCGTTCGGGCCGGTTTCCTTCGAATGTCGGCGTCGCCGTCCCATTGATGACGACGTTCTTGAGTGTCGGATCCTGGTAAACGCCGATCACGTCGAGGCTGAAATATTCGGACGGCCGCAGGTTGAAGTCGACCTCGACGCCCTTGGTGCGCAGATCGCCCTGGAACGATCCTTGTACGGTCGGATCGATCGGGTCGATGAAGTTGTAGAACTGGTTGTTGAAATTCGTCTGGAACAGCGTCGCCTGCGCCGTCAGGTATTCGTTGTTGTAGCGGGCCCCCGCCTCGTAGAGTATGACGCCGGTCGGCGTATCGGTGTTATTGGTCTGAAAGCCCTTGGCGTAACGTCCGTAAACCGAGAAACTATCCGTCACCAGATAGTTCGCGCCGACGGTCCAGGCGGTGCGATTAAACGTCCGCTTGGTGGTCGAATAGGTTCCATCCCATGCGGATCCGACCGTTTGCGTCAGCCCGCCGACGCCGACGGGAACCGGCTGCGACCCGGGGAGCGAATTGCCGTCCAGTCTCGTCGCCTTGAGATGTTCCTGACGAATACCGAAATCGAGATGGAGCCGGTCGCCGATTTTCAACTCGTCGTTGGCGTAGAACGAGATCGACTTGTTCTTGATGGTGTTGATGCCGACGCCCCACTCGCCATAGGACACGACGCCGTTATTGGTCAGGGTGCCGAGCACGTTATTCGACGCATCGAGCGCCACGACATCATAGATATGCGAATTGGTCCTGACGTCGTTGATGACATGCGATGTCGCCGCCTGATTTTGCGAGCGGCGCGTATCGAAATACATGATGCCGGCGGTCAGCGAATTGGTGATGGAGCCGGCCGATTGCTCCCAGCGCGCACCGGCGTTCGTGCCGAAATCCCGGCCGTCCTGCTGATCGTGATTGAGCCATGTCTGTTGAAGCAGGCCGTTGCCGTTCAACGCGTTCAGCGCCGTCGGATTATCCGAGGCGAGGATGACGCCGTTCGTCAGGTCCTTGAGGCCGAAGCGCACGGTTCCGGGAAACGCCGCTAGTCCCGGCTGCAACAGCGCGCCGTCGATCGGCGACGAGGCGCCCGGCGTCAGATAGTTCAGCGCCGAGGTCAGGCCCGCATTGCCGACGCCGCTGCCGGCGAACAGGCCGTTGAAGTCCCATTTGAGATCGAGATAGCGCGCCTTGCCGAAGACGTCGAAATTCTCGTTGATCGGCTTTTCGAAATCGAGCCGGATCTGTTTCGTCTTCGCTTCAAGGCCTTTGGAGCTGCGGAAGGCGCGAAACCCGTCCGCCTCGACGAAGGTCGACACCGGAAGCTCGATTTCGCCGAACGCCGCGCCGCCGATATTGCCAAATTTCGAATCGAGTCCTGCGACGCTTTTGGGCTTGCCGTCCGCGCCGATGGCGAAAGGCTGGTCGGCGTAATAGGCGTCGCTCTGGTCGCCGACCTTGCCGGTCAGGCGAACGAAACCGCCGTCGACGAACTGTTTCTCGATCGCCGCCTTGATGTGATAGGTCGAGTAGGTGAACGAGTTTTTGCGAACGCCGGGGCTTGAGCTGATATAGCCGCCGATATTGAAGGCGAGATCGTCGGAGATCGGCGCGCTATAATAAAAGTCGCCGCGATATTCGTCATAGGACGTCGCGCTGACGCGGGCTATCCCTTCAGCTTCCTCGAAATTTGGCTTGCGCGACACGAAATTGATCGACGCCGCCGCGGCGTTGACGCTGAGGATGCCGGATGTGCCGCCGCGGACCGCCTCGACGCGATCGGTCGTGATATCGTCGGAAAAGAACAGATCGTCCGCCCCGACATAGACGATCGGAAGGCCGTCTTCCTCGAGTTTGATGAAGCGCTGGCCGCCGCCCTGGAGACCGCGCACCGAATAATTGTTCGACTGCCGGCCGGCGGTGCCTTCAACGAAGATGCCAGGGACAAGTTCGAGAACATCCGCCACTGAGCGCGGGCTCTTTTTGAGGAGGTCCTCCGCCGTCGCCGTCGTCACATCGACGGACGCCGACAACAGGCTGCGGTTTTTCGACGTGGTGCCGAAGACGACGATTTCGTCAGCCTCGCCGGCCGCGGAGTCGCTCGCGTCGACGACGGTCTCTTGCGCGAACGCGGTTCCGGAAAGCATCAGCGCCAGCAGCGATGATGTCGTCGTCAGTGCGGACTTCGAATATTTCACCAGTTCCTCCCTGTTCCCTTAGGTTGCGGTTCTTCGCCGCAAAGCCATTGATCGGCGTTGCCGTCCTCCTATTACGTCTGCGTCCGCGTTTTGCGCAATTGGTTGCGCAGTATAAACCGCCTAATTATTGCTTCTCGGTGCACAAAGGCAACAGTTCTTGCGCAATATTGCGCAAGAGATGGCAGATTCATGCGTTAAAAAGCTATTTCCTTGCGCCGCAGGACTGGCGGACGACAAGCTCTGTCGGCAGCACCGCGTCGACCGGCTCCCGCCCGGCGAGTATCGCCAGCATGTTTTCGACGAGCCTGCGCCCGCCGGCGGAAGTGTCCTGCCGGACAGTCGTCAGTCCCGGCGATACATAGGCGGCGAGCGCGATGTCGTCATAACCGACGACCGCGACATCTTCCGGAACGCGGACGCCGAGATCGCTGAGCGCTCGCATCGCCGCGATCGCCATCAGATCGCTGGCGGCGAAGATCGCGTCATGATGCACGCCGCCCTCGAACAGGCGCCGCGTCGCTTCATAGGCGGAAGCGCTGTCGAACGGCATCGACAACATCAAGGTCTGATCGGACGACATGCCGGTTCCGCTCAGCGCCGAAACGAGCCCGCCATGGCGCAAGCGGACTTCGACATGGTTGATGTCGCCGAGAAACACCAGACGCCGGCGTCCGCCGGATAGGAGATGCTTTCCCGCGAGCGCGCCGCCATGGGCGTTATCGCTGCCGACGACGGCGTATTTGCGGCCGGGAATGTGGGCGCCCCAGACGACGACATTGCGGTTTTTCTCTGCATACTGATTAAGAGCCTCGGGGCTCCGGCCCTGACCGATGATGATGATCCCGTCGGCGCGTTTGACCGCCAGCGTGTCGGCGAAGGCGCCCTCCCCCCAAGGCGGCGACCGCGACAGCAGGAGATCGTAGCCGCTCTCGGCGAGGGCGTCGCCGATCGAGGCGATGATCTGGCTGAAAAACGGATCGGAAAAGTGCTGGCGGTTGGTTTCCGAGATCGCGATGACGACTTCGATCGTCCGCGTTTCCTGGGTTCGGAGGCTGCGCGCCCGGCTGTTGATCCGGTAGCCGCTTTCGTCGATCAGCCGCCGGATCCGGATCTTGGTTTCTTCGGAGACGCGATTGCTGCCGGCGATCGCACGCGACACCGTCGATTCGGCGACGCCGGCGAGTTCGGCGATTTCCGCCATGGTGCGCGGCCGTCGGGGGCTCAACGATTTTCCCTGCCCCGCATCCCGTTTCATTTGGCCCTCTCCAGCACCGCCCCGCCATATCCCGGCAGCAGGAGGGATTTCGCCTCGAGTCGCGCTGGAAGTCCGTAGCCAAGATCGCGAAAATCGGCGCCGGGCAGATCGTAGCGGACAGGATCGCGGCCCAGATTGAAGACGCACAGCAAGCTCTCGTCCTCCTGCGTGCGCGTAAAGGCGAGGATCGGCTCGGGCGCCTCAAGGAACGCGATATCGCCGAGCCGGAGCGCGCGATGCCGGCCGCGAAAGCCGATGAAACGCCGTGTTTTGTTGAGGATCGACGCTTCGTCGCCGGACTGCCGGTCGACGGCGAGGCGCGCATGGGCCGGATCGACCGGAAGCCAGGGCTCGGCCTTCGAAAATCCCGCATTCGGCGCGTCGGCGCGCCAAGGCATCGGCGTGCGGCAGCCGTCGCGCCCGAGCCCGTCCGGCCAGAAGCGGATACCTTCAGGATCGCGCAGCCGTTCGAACGGCACCTTCGCCTGCGGCAGGCCAAGCTCTTCGCCCTGGTAAAGAAAGATCGTGCCCCGAAGGCACATCAAGACGCCGAGAAGGAGCGTCGCGAAATCGTCGCTCGCGTCTTCCCCGCCCCAGCGCGTGCGCGCCCTGACGACGTCATGATTGGAGAACGACCAGCAGGGCCATGCCTTGCCGCAGGTCCATTCCTCGAAGGCGTTGCGGATGAGGCTCGCGGTCAGCGGCCCGTTTTCGAGCAGCATGAAATTATAGGCGGTGTGAAGCCGGCCGGGCGAGGCGTATTCGATGCTGCGCTGAATATAGGAATCGCTGCCGATCTCGGCGACCGTCATGCGATCCTCATACTGATCGACGAGCGCGCGCAGCGCTTCCATGAAGGCGAGATTTTCCGGTTGCGAGCGGTCATGGAGGTGGCGCTGATGCAGATAGGGCCGCGCGAATCCGCCGCCGGCGCGCTTTGGCGGATTATCGCGCAGCAGCCGGTCGCAATAATAGAAATTCGCCACATCAAGGCGGAAGCCGTCAACGCCCCGGTCGAGCCAGAAACGCGCGACGTCGAGAATGGCGGCGCGCACCTGCGGATTGTGGAAATTGAGATCGGGCTGTTCGCTGAGGAAATTGTGCATGTAATATTGACGCCGACGCGTGTCCCACGACCACGCCTGTCCGCCGAAGAGGGAAATCCAGTTGTTAGGCGGCGAGCCGTCATCCTTGGCGTCGGCCCACACATACCAGTCCGCCTTCGGATTATCGCGCGACTGACGACTTTCGCGGAACCAGGCGTGCTGATTGGACGTGTGCGAATAGACCTGGTCGATGACGACCTTCAGCTTGCTGCGGCGGCCGGCCGCGATGAGCGCATCGAAATCGGCAAGCGAGCCGAACAGGGGATCGACATCGCGATAGTCGGCGACGTCATAGCCGAAATCCGCCATCGGCGAGCGGAAAAACGGCGACAGCCAGACGCCGTCGACGCCGAGCCCGGCGACGTAATCGAGTTTCGAGACGATTCCGTCGAGATCGCCGACGCCGTCATCGCTGGTATCGAAAAAACTGCGGGGATAAATCTGGTAGATCACCCCGCCTCGCCACCATTGCGTCATCCCGATTTCCCGTCCGTTTTGCGCCTTGCGCATTCTTGCGCCATTACAACAGATTGATTCGTCTTGCGCAATCGGTTGGCATCGTCAATATTCCCTCACCCCGCCCGGCGGCGGGCTGCGGCGGGGGCCGCGTATCGAGGGAGGCGATGCCATGAGCCCGGCGCGGGTGAAAATCAGCCTGTTCTCCATCTATTTGCTGTACGCCATCCTCCTTAACAGCGTCGGCGCGGTCATCTTGCAGTCGATCGCGAGTTTCGGCGTCACCAAGCAGGACGCGAGCCTTCTTGAGGCGTTCAAGGACCTGCCTATCGCGTTTGTGTCCTTCCTCGTCGCCTCGTCTCTGCCGCGCCTTGGCTATCGGCGGGCGATGACGCTTGCGGTCGCGGCGGTCGCGGCCGCCTGCCTTGCGATGGCGTTGATCCCCGCCTTTTTGACAACGAAGCTTCTCTTCCTGACCGTCGGGGCGAGTTTCGCGTTGGTCAAGGTGTCGGTCTATTCGACCATCGGCCTGCTGACCAACGACGCGAAGGGCCATGCGAGCCTTCTCAATCTCATCGAGGGGTTATTCATGGTCGGCGTCCTCGCCGGCTATTTCCTGTTCGCCGCCTTCATCGACCCCGCGCAAGCCTCGTCGACCGCGTGGACGCGCGTCTACCTCCCGCTCGCGCTGCTCGCGGCGGCCAATGCGATTCTGCTCGCCGTCACTCGGTTTCCGCCGCCGCCCGCGCCGGGCGAAGCGCGCCTGGCGCAGGACTTCAAAGAGATGCTGGCGCTGCTCTGGCGGCCGTCGGTCATCGTCTTCGCGATCTCCGCGTTTTTCTATGTGCTGATCGAGCAGGGAGTCGGCACATGGCTTCCGACCTTCAACAATGAAGTGCTGCGCCTGCCGCCGGCGATGAGCGTTCAGGCCGCAAGCATTTTCGCGGCCGCGTTGGCGGCCGGCCGGCTGGGCGCCGGGATGATCCTGAAGCGGATGAACTGGTATCCATTGTTGAATATCTGTCTCTTCTGCATGGGCGCGCTCATCATGCTGACGCTGCCGGCGACGCGCGGTCTTGAGCCGCGGGCGGATATCTCCTGGTTCAATGCGCCGGTCGCGGCGTTTATCCTGCCGCTGATCGGGCTCTTTCTCGCGCCGATTTATCCGGCGATCAATTCCGTCATTCTCAGCTCGCTGCCGCGCAACCTTCATGCGGCGATGACGGGGCTGATCGTCATTTTCTCTGCGCTCGGCGGCACCACGGGATCCTTCATCACCGGACGAAGTTTCGCGCGCTTTGGCGGCGAAACGGCGTTTTTGTTCTCGCTCGCGCCGATGGCGGCGCTGTTTTTCCTGCTGTGGCTGTTGCGTCGCGTCATCAATTTGCGAGAGGAAAGGGCGCCAGATGTCTCTTGAATCGATCGATCTCATCATCATCGCCGGCTATGCGTTCGGCCTCATCGCGCTGGCGACGGTTATCTCGCGCGAGAAAACCGGCCGAAAGAAAGACACCGCAGATTATTTTCTCGCCGGCAAGGCGCTGCCCTGGTGGGCGATCGGCGCGTCGCTGATCGCGGCGAATATTTCGGCCGAGCAGGTGATCGGCATGGCGGGCTCCGGCTACGCCGTCGGGCTCGCGATCGCCTCTTACGAATGGCTCGCCGCGGCGACCCTGATCGTCGTTGCAAAGTTCTTTCTGCCGATCTTTCTCAAGCGCGGCATTTACACCATGCCGCAATTTCTCGAGCAAAGGTTCGGCGCCAGCGTCAAATATGTGATGAGCGTGTTCTGGCTCGCGCTATATACCTTCGTCAATTTGACGACGATCCTGTGGCTCGGCGCGACCGCGATCAACACCCTGACGGGCGTCGATATGATGACGGGAATGATTCTCCTCGCGATGCTGGCGGCCGCCTATTCGTTGTACGGCGGCCTCAAAGCGGTGGCGATGACCGATATCATTCAGGTGGCGTTGCTGATCATGGGCGGGCTCATCATCACCAATCTGGTGCTGGCGAAAGTCGGCGACGGCGACGCGCTGGCGGGCTTTGCGAAACTATCGGCGGAGTTTCCGGAAAAATTCCAGATGATCCTGTCGCGCGACAATCCCGAATACCGAAACCTTCCCGGCATCGGCGTCATTCTTGGCGGCATGTGGGTGATGCACTTTTCCTATTGGGGCTGCAACCAGTACATCATCCAGCGGGCGCTCGGAGCGAAAGACGTCGCCGAAGCGCAAAAAGGCCTGATGTTTGCGGCCATTCTGAAACTCTTCATGCCGCTGATCATCGTTGTGCCGGGAATTGCGGCGTTCGCGATCGAGCCAAACCTTTCAAAGCCCGATCAGGCCTACCCCGAGATGATGAAACTCGTTGATCCGGGCTGGCGCGGCGTCATCTTTGCGGCGCTGATCGCGGCGATCGTCTCCTCGCTCGGCTCGATGATGAACTCGATCTCGACGATCTTCACGATGGACCTTTACCGGCCGCTGTTCGGCAGGGATGCGAGCGAGCGCCAGCTGGTCAGGGTCGGTCGCATCACCAGCTTCACCGCGGTCATCATCGCGCTTGTCGCGGCGCGTCCCCTCCTCGCCGGCGCCGATCAGGTGTTCCAGATCATTCAGGAATATACCGGCTTCTTCACGCCGGGAATCGTCGCCATTTTCGTGCTCGGCCTGTTCTGGCGGCGGTCGACGGAGATCGGCGCGCTCGCCGCCGTGATCGGCTCGTTCGCGCTGTCGCTAGCGCTGAAATTCCTGGCGCCGCAGATGCCGTTCATGGACCGTGTCGGCGTCGTCTTCCTCATCTGCGTCGCGCTCGGCGTCGGCCTTTCCTACCTCCAGCGGCCGGCCGGAGAGGCAAAGCTCGTACGCCTCGGCGACGTATCGTTCAGGACGGATCGGGCATTCAATATCGGCGCGGTTGCGGTTTGCGCGGCGCTGGTCGCGATCTATGCGTTCTATTGGTGATGGCGCGTTTTTCCCGCTGACAATTGGGCCGCTGAGCCGGGGCATTTTTCCGAAGGGGCGGGCGAGCACCAATCCTTAGCGCCTGATTTTCCACCAATTTTTGCATTCGTCTGACTTTGGTGGGCCCGGAGGGACTCGAACCCCCAACCTAGCGGTTATGAGCCGCCAGCTCTGACCATTGAGCTACAGGCCCCGCGGCGCCCGGTCGGGCGGCGAGGGGGCGGGATATAACAGCATTGCGGCGGGGAATGAAGGCGGCGGGCCGGCTAGGCTAGCAACGCCTTGATTTCGCCCTACCGCCAGCGTTCTCTGCGCCCGCCGCAACAGGAGGATTTCATGCGCGCACTAACCTCGTCGATGGCCGCCCTGGCGCTCGCCGCCGGACTTTCCGCGACCCCCGCGGGCGCTGCAGAGGATCAATCAATGAATCGCACGATCATCGTCACCGGAAACGGCGAAGCGAGCGCTGCGCCGGACATGGCTTTTCTCAATCTCGGCGTCGAGGCTGAAGGCGCGACCGCCGCGGAAGCGTTGCGCAAGAATTCCGCGCAGATGGAAGTGACGATCAAATCATTGCGCGACGCCGGCGTCGACAAAAAGGACATCCAGACGGCAAGCCTCAATGTCGGCGCGAAATACGACTATTCGCGGGAAAATACGCCGCCCCGGATCATCGGTTACCAGGCGACCAATACGGTCAGCGTCAAACTGCGCAACCTCGACAGGGCCGGATCGGTGATCGACAAGGCGATCAGCGTCGGCGCCAACAGACTCGATTCGATTTCATTCGGTTTCGCCGATCCCAAGCCGTTGATGAATAGCGCCCGCAAGGCGGCGGTGGCGGATGCGCGAGACCGCGCCGCGCTTTACGCCGACGCGGCCGGTGTCAGGCTCGGATCCGTGCTGCAAATTTCCGACAGCTATGCGCCCACGCCCGGCCCCATTCCGGTGATGGCGAGGATGGAAGCCGCCGACGCCAAATTTGCGCCGATCTCGGCCGGCGAGTCGAGCATGTCAGCCGATGTGACCATTATTTTTGCGATCGAATAGGCCGAGCGCATCGCGCGAAGGAAGGGCGTCGCCTCGATAAAGGGCGGCGCTTTTTTCGTCCTCAGACCAGCCCGGTGCGGCCGATCGCCAGGAATTTGTCGCGGCGGTGGCGTCGAATCTGGTCGGGCGTCAACGGCTCCAGCTCCTCGATCGCGGCCTCGATCGCGTCGCCAAGCCGCTCGGCGGCGAGCGCCGGATCGCGATGCGCGCCGCCGACCGGTTCGGGCACGATGCCGTCGATCACCGAAAGGCTTTGCAGATCTTCGGCGGAAATCCGCATCGCCTCGGCGGCGTCCGGCGCCTTGCTGTCGCCTTTTCCTTGCGCGTCCTTCCAGAGGATCGAGGCGCAGCCCTCCGGCGAAATGACCGAATAGACGGCATGTTCGAACATCAACACCTTGTTCGCCGCGGCGAGCGCCACCGCGCCGCCCGAGCCCCCTTCGCCGACGATGACCGCGATCACCGGCGCACCGAGCCCGAGGCATTTTTCCGTACACGATGCAATAGCTTCCGCCTGACCGCGCTCTTCCGCGCCGCGGCCGGGATAGGCGCCGGGCGTGTCGACCAGCGTGACGACCGGCATCCCGAAGCGTTCCGCAAGATCCATCAACCGGATCGCCTTTCGATAGCCTTCGGGGTTCGCCATGCCGAAATTGTGCTTGACGCGGCTCGCTGTGTCCGATCCCTTTTCGTGGCCGATGATCATCACGGAACGGCCGCGCAGCCGCGCCGTCCCGCCGATGATCGCTTCATCCTCGCCAAAGGATCGGTCGCCCGCGAGCGGCGTGAAATCCTCGACCAGATAGCGGATGTAATCGGTGAAATGCGGCCGTTCGGCGTGACGCGCGACCAGCGTTTTCTGCCAGCGGTTCAGCTTTGAATAGGTTTCCTTGAGAAGGTCGTGCGCGCGCACTTCAAGCCGGCGTATTTCATCGGCGACGCTTTCCTTCTCCTCGCCCCGCCGCTTCAGCTCTTCGATGCGGCCTTCAAGGTCGGCGACCGGTTTTTCGAATTCGAGATATTTATGCATTCGTCCTCGGGCGTTCAGGCGGGCGTTCCAGAACGACTTAAGGCCCGCCGCGCGCACGATCAAGCGACGCGGGCTTCAGCCGGCTTTTCGGCCCTTTTTCGCCAGCGGATGGCGGGTGAAGACAAGGTCTTTCAGCCGGTCCTGGGCGACATGGGTATAGATTTCGGTGGTCGTAATATCGGCGTGGCCCAGCATCGTCTGCACCGCGCGCAGATTGGCGCCGCCCGACAAAAGATGAGTCGCGAAGGCGTGCCTCAAGACATGCGGCGACACGCGCTCCGCCGCGATCCCGGCCTCGGCCGCCAGCTCCTTGATCAGCTGCGCGAAGCGAGCGGCGGTGACGTGGCCGGTCTTGCCGCGCGAGGGAAAAAGAAAGCGCGAGGGTTTCTTGCCGCCATCCTCCGTCGGCAGGAAATCATCGCGCACGGCAAGATAATTCGCGAGCGCCCGGCGCGCGGCGGCGCCGACGGGCGCCAGCCGCTCCTTGCCTCCCTTGCCGCGCACGAGAATCGCCTCGCGCGCGCCGTCAACCGACGAGAGCGGCAGAGAGACGAGTTCGGAAACGCGCAGCCCCGATCCGTAGAGAAGCTCGACCATGGCGCGGAGCCGCATGGCTTTCGCGCCGGCGCCGCCCGCCGCCTCAACCAGCCGCGCGGCTTCATCTTCGCTCAAGATCTTCGGCAGCGGCCGCCGGGTTTTCGGCCGGTCGATCGCGGCGGCCGGGTTATCGGCCCGATAGTCTTCCGCATAAAGAAAGGCGAAAAACTGGCGCAGAGCTGAGCATTTCAGCGCCGCAGTCGACGAGGAAAGGCCTTCAGATTCAAGCATCGCGAGGAAAGCGGCGATATCATCGGCGCCCGCCGTCAACAGCTTTTCCTTCCGTCTGCGGATGAACGCTGAAAACCGCTCAAGATCGCGGCCGTAATTTTTGAGCGTGCTGGGCGCCGCCGCGCGGTCGACCGTCATCATATCGAGAAAAAGCGCGATCAGGCGACCGTCGTCCGGGCGCGCCGATTGCTTCATTTGGGCCGCTTCGGTTTGAGGCGCGGCTCCAGCGCGCCGGTCGTCATGGATGCTGGCGAGGCCGGCGGCGGCGGCGCGCTCACCGGCGCGGGCGCGTCTGCTGGATAGCGCGCGGCGATCAAGGCTTCGACCGCGCGGCGACGGGCGATGTCGGAAAGTCCCGCCGCACGCAACGCCGGCGCCATAATCGCTTCCGCGACCGGATCGCCATCTGCGGCGGCGCCCGAAGCGGCGAGCGCCGCAAGGGCGGCTTCCCCCGCGCTTCCGCGATGCGCGGCGTCGATCGCGGCGGAGACCACAGGCGCCAGTTTCGATGAGGCCGACGCCGCAGACGCGGGATCAAGGCGAGGCGCCGCCGGCGAGATATTGGCGGCTGCGGCGATGCGCTGCGCGCCGGCCGGCTCCAGCTCGCCGAGCACGCCAACGAGGTCGATAAAACCCATCGCCTGCTCCTCGGGGGCGCCGCGCACGACTTCTGCCGCCGCCGCCGACAGCCAGCGTTCGGCGCCGACCGCATCGCCCTGGGCAAGCCGAGCCAGAGCGAAAGATTGCGCTTCGCTGGCCGGAAAGAGCGCGCCTTCGGCGGCGCGGATATCCTCCGCATAAAGGGCGGAAAGAGCAAAAAGGCTTTCGACATCCGTCGCGGCGGCGATCTCGGCCGCGATCAGGCCGGCGCGGTCGCGAAGAAGCTCCGGCGCCGACATGGCGCGAATTTCGCCATATCGACCGACGGCGCCGGCGGGCGCGGCGGCGTAATGGGCGCTCAGTTCCGCGCCGCTCATGATTCCCATGGCGACGGCGCGTCGCGCCGCCGTAAGACGCACCGGCCAGTCGATCGCCGCGTCGTTCGCGACGGCCATGACGACGCCGCCATTGGCTCGCGCCGGAAATCCGCCGCCGATCGGCGCGCCCATTGCCTTCATCGCCGCGAACTGAACGGCGTCGACCGGCGCGACCGGGGACTTCAATTTGCCGCCCGAGGCGAGCGGCGTCAGCAACGCTTCATCGGCGTCGCCAAGTCGGCCGTTTTCGCGCAGGATGCCCAGCGCCAGCTCGGCGGCGTCAAGCTCATTCGAGGAGGCGTAACAAACGACCCGCAGTCGCACCCAAAAACTATTGTCGAGACCTTCCGTCACGCGCCGCGCCTTGCCGCAGGCGGCGTCCGCGTCGTTCGACAAGATGTCGGCGACCGCCATCGCTTCAATGCTTTCGGGGTCCGTGCTCGCGTTGGCGGCGAGGCTTTCGATCTGACGCGCCTCGTTGATGAACCCCGCGCGCACGAGCGCCTTGAGTTTGGCG
>Ga0155549_1097_pt1 | contig 17987 bp, 21 predicted proteins | sample RifCSPhighO2_12_FD_107206 | JGI IMG/M metagenome (GOLD analysis project Ga0155549, IMG submission 107206) | Alphaproteobacteria bacterium RIFCSPHIGHO2_12_FULL_63_12
CCTGACCTTGGTGTAGCTCTCGGAGAAGAGATCGAATACGTCGAGTTTTTCCGTCATGTCGCTAACGCTCACTTCCTTGTTGCGCGCTTCGGTCAGAAGCGCCCGCCGCCGCTGAAGAACCGGTCGCCGTCAAGCAGCGCCCGAAAATAAAAAAGGCGCGGATCAGTCAGATCCCCGCCCCCGATTTCTCCCCGCCCGCCGGTCGCCGCACCGGTCGAATTCTGTCGCATCTCCAGCGTCTCCTCGCCGGCGTCTGATAACGTGCGCTGCGCCGGGCTCCGCACAATTTCCATGTGGGGTCGCGACCTTCCAGAACAAGTCGGCGCCATCCCGATCAAGGCCGATGGATCGCCCAACGCTTTCGCCATGCTGCACTCCGGAAAACTCGAATTCACCTCGGACTTGCTTGCGTCTTTCTTGCGTGCGTCTTTCGCTCCGTCGTCAGGCGCCGCCCGCCTTCCTGTCGTCGCCATCGCGCGGCGGCGACATCCGGCCGGCGGGCCGTCGCCAAGAAGGTTAACGCGGCGGAGCTTAATATTCCTTTTAAGGAGTAGCGCTTTTCGCGCGGCCGCCGCTGTTTCGTGCGGATAATGTAACGCGATTGCGGCGGCTATGCGACCGCGAACCGGCGGAATGCGACATCAAATCACGATTTCGCCGGCGCCAAAAAAGTCGGTCGGCTGGCGCCCGGTTGCGGGCGCTGCTGCTAGATCTTCGGACCGACAAAGGCGTCAAAGAGTTCCCAGAAGCGATTGCGCAGCTCGTCACGCTCCATCAGGATTTCGTGCAGCGCGCCGTCAATTGTCGCGCTTTCGATGAGGGGCGATTGCGCGGCGATCCAGCGGTGATCGCTCGATCGCACGAAATGGTCGTTCGCCGCCGAAACGATCAGCGTCGGCGTTTTCAGTTTTTCAAAACGACCGGGTTTGTGAAGGTCATCCATCGCCTCGGTCGCGGCGCGCACCCATCCATAGGTCGGCTCGCGGATGGTCGCATTGGGCGCGGCGGCCTGAAGCTCCCGGAAGCGCTCATGCCGCGTCCGGTCGGAGGTCAGGAAATTGCCCTCGAACGACCTTGAATGCTCCTTGACCCCGGCGATAGCGGCGCGCGACAGGCCGATCCGGGTCGCCGCCTGGGAGATGACACGGATGCCGATCCGCCGGAAAATGCTGTCGAAAAGCCGGGTCATCGGCGCGCACAGCACCGCGGCGCGATAGGTGTCGTCGCCATCGGCGAGGGTCTGCAGCGCCGGGACGCCGCCCATCGAATGCGACAGCAGCACGTAAGGCCCCGGCAACCGTTTGGTGACGACCTCCGACGCAAAGACGCGCAGATCCGAGCGAAAGACGCCGAAATCCGCGATATGGCCCTTCTCGCGGATCGGCAGCAGCCGCTCGGACAATCCCTGCCCGCGCCAGTCGAGGATCGCCGCCGAGAAGCCGCGCTCGCTGAGATCGCGGACGACCTCGAAATATTTCTCGATGAATTCTGAGCGACCGGTGAGGAGAATGACGCAAGCTTTGGCGTTCGGCGCCGGGAACACCGCGCCGCGCAAAGCGCCACCGTCGGCGCCGCGAAAATCGATCGCCTCGCCGCCGGCAGGGACCGGATTTGACGGTATCTCGATCAGTTCGGCTATCGCGAACTCTCCAGCACAAGGCGCGCCATCACGCTCATGTCGCCCGCGACGCCGAGGCGCCCGGAAAGATAGGCGCTTTCAAGCGCGCGCCCGCCCTCGAAAATGCGCAGCAAGGTTTCGACGCTCGCCCGCCAGACGCAATCGGGCGCGACGCCGGCCGCCGCGTCGACAATCGCGCACGCGGCGCCCCGACCGTCGACGTCAAACGCCTCGCCGCCCTCCGGCGCGATGCGGATCACCCCCGCAAATCCGCCGACAAAGGCGCCCGCCGCCGCGGCCCGTATCTCGGCGCCGGTCATTGGCGCGGTTTCACGAATTTTAGCGTCATGCGGTCGCTTTCGCCGATCGCGTCATATTTCGCGCGGTCGAACGCCGGATCTTCCTGGCCCGGCGAGGCGGAGGAGCGGCGCACCGGCGGCAGCGTCCAGACGCCGAAGGGATGGTCTTTGGTGTCGTTGGGATTGGCGTTGATTTCGGACGCGCCGGCAAATTCAAAGCCCGCCGCCAGCGCCAGCGCCTTAACCGTCGATTCCTTCACATAGCCCGATGCGGCGTCGGCGTCGCTGGCGTCTTCATTCGCGCGGTGTTCGACGACGCCGAGGACGCCGCCCGGTTTCAGCGCGCGATAAAACGCCTTGAAATTTTCTTCCGCTTTGCCGTTCGACATCCAGTTATGGACGTTACGGAAGGTCAACACGATGTCGGCCGAATTTTCCGGCGCGATCTCTCCCTCGCCGAGCGCGGTGATGTTGACCTCTCCGTAGATTGCCGCGTCGTTGAACTCGGAACGAAACCGTTCGACCGCCGCCGCCGCGCGGTCGCTGGCGGCGGGATCGACTTGCGCCGCGTAATAGACGCCGCCGCCGGATTTCAGATAGGGCGCGAGGATGCGCGTGTACCAGCCGCCGCCCGGCCAGATTTCAACGACGGTCATCGAAGGCTCGACCCCGAAGAATTGCAAGGTCTCGCGCGGATGACGCCATTCGTCCCGCGCGCGATCTTCCTGCGTCCGGGCCGGCCCGTCTAGCGCGGCGCCGAGCAGGGCGGCCGCGTCGGGGAGGTTTTCGGCCGGCGCGGTCGATTTTCCCGCGTCCTGCGCCGAACAGGAAAACAGCATTAGCGACGCAAAAGCCGCGAAATACCCGAATTTCATCGTCGATGACCTCTCTGAAACGGCGCCCTTGCGGCGACGTTACATGCTTCGGCGCCGATCGGCCAATCACCCCTTGAAGAGCTGATTTGCGCGCCTACCTAAAGCCCGTCGAAGGCCAGGAGGCTTCGATGTCGCCGGTCCGCTTCGCGCAGGACGGGCCTGCGGCCGGCATACCTTGCTTCTTGAAGGAGGAAAAAGATGCGCAGTTACGACTTGACCCCGCTTTATCGCACCACGGTCGGCTTCGACCGCATGTTCGATCTTCTCGACAATATCGGCAAATCCGAAGCGACTGGCTATCCGCCCTATAATATCGAGCGTGTTGACGAGGATCGTTATCGCGTGACCCTCGCGGTCGCCGGTTTTTCCGAAGCCGATCTTGAAATCGAACTTCACGAGAATTCGCTGAAAATCGTCGGCGCCCGTCCCGAAGGCGACGAGGCGCGCACCTATCTCCATCAGGGGATCGCGGGGCGCTCCTTCGAGCGCCGGTTCCAGCTCGCCGACCATGTGAGAATTGAGGGCGCGAGCCTCGTCAACGGACTTCTCAATATCGACCTTCGCCGCGAAATTCCCGAGGCGAAAAAACCGCGCAAGATCGAAATCAATTCGAACGGCGCGAAGGTCGAAGTGCTGAAAGCGTCGAACGCCGCGTAAAAAATTACAGCGCCGCTCCCCCCCCGGCGCTGTCTCGAGGACGCCCGCCCCATCCCCTCCCGGGCGGGCGTTTTCATTTTTAGCTAGCCGATAATCAGTTTTTTCGCGCTGTCGAAAAGTTCGGCGTTGGCGGCGAGGATGGAGCCCGCATGCATCGGGCGATCGCCGCCTTCGATTTCAGCGACGGTGCCGCCGGCTTCGCGCACGATCACGATCCCGGCGCCGACATCCCATGAATTGAGGCCGCGCTCCCAATAGGCGTCGAAACGGCCGGCGGCGACGAAGGCGAGATCGAGCGCCGCCGATCCGAAACGCCGGACGCCGGCGGTTTCGGCGAGAACGCGGTCGGCTTCCTTCAGCGCGATGTCGCGGCCGGCGCGGCCCATGAACGGCAGTCCGGTCGCAAAGATGGTCTCATCGAGCGATTTGCGCGCCGACACGCGGATGCGCTTGTCGTTCAGCCACGCGCCTTCGCCTTTTTCGGCCCAGTAAAGTTCATTCGTCGCGGGATTGAAAATGACCCCGGCATAGGGCTGGCGATCGCGCTCAAGACAGATCGAGATCGCGAACTGCGCCAGGCCGTGCAGAAAATTGGTGGTTCCGTCGAGCGGATCGACGACCCAGCGGTTGGAATTGTCAGCGCCTTCGATCTCGCCGCGCTCTTCCATGACGAAGCCGTATTTCGGGCGCCCCTTGGAAAGCTCCTCGAACAAAACCTGTTCGGCTCTGAGATCGGCCGCGGACACGAAGTCCGCCGCGCCTTTCTTCGAGGTGCGAAGCCCTTCGAGTTCGCCGAAATCCCGCGCCAGTCCGCGCGCCGCCTTGCGGGCGGCGTTGATCATTACGGTAATCACGGCGGAAGCGTGCGTCATGGATATGTCCGAAGGTTCTGGAAAGCCGCGCACCATAGCGGCGACGCCCCCAAGCGCAAGGGCCGCGCCGCGCCGACGGACCCTTTGCCGCCGGGATTGGGATCGGTCTATTGAGGGGCGAAGATGGAAGATCCCCGATTGACCGGTCCGGCGGCCCCTTTCCCTGAAAATTCCCCGGAGCCGTCGCTGGCGGCGCGGGTCGCGCGCAGCGCCGGCTGGATCGTCGGCGGCCGCTTCGTCATGGGGCTCTTTGGGTTCCTCAATACGATCATCGTCGCGCGCCTGCTCGCTCCGGAAGATTTCGGCATCGTGGCGATCGGCCTCACCACGATGCAGATACTCACCAATCTCTCGGATATCGGCGTCAGCCAGGCGGTCATCCGCTTTCGCGACGCCGACCGCCGCGATCTCGATACGCTGTTCACGCTGTCGGCGGTGCGCGGCGCGCTGATCGCGCTGGCGCTTTTCGCGGCGGCGCCGCTCGCGGCGCGATTCTATCATGATCCGCGCGTCTTCTGGGTGTTCGCCGGCGTCAGCCTTTATCCGTTGCTGACCGGGTTCATCAATCCGCGGTTTTATGAATTCGAGCGGCTGCTCGATTATTCGAAGGAATTCATCGCGGCGGTGGTCAACAAGCTGGCGGGCGTCATCGTGTCGATCGCCATCGCTCTGGCGTTCAAAAGCTACTGGGCGATCATTCTCGGACTTGCGACCAACGGGCTGGTGCAGCTCGCTCTCTCTTATCTGATGCGGCCCTATCGCCCGCGCGTCTCCTTCGCCTCGTTCCGCAAGGTTTTAGGGTTTTCCGGATGGTTGACCGGCGTCGGGTTGATGAGCGCCCTCAACAACAAGCTCGATCCCCTGGTGCTGGCGCGCGCGGTCGGGGTCGCCGGCGCCGGAAATTATTTCATGGGATTGCAGCTCGCCGAATTGCCGACGCGCGAGATCGCTTTTCCGGCGACGCGGGCGATTTATCCGGGCCTCGCCGAGCTGCAGGAAGACCCGGCGCGCGCCAATCTCGCCTTCTTGAAGGGGGTCGAGGCGATGTCGGCGATCGCCGTGCCGGCGGCGATCGGCTTTGCCTTCGTGGCGGTCGATCTCATCCCGTTTCTGCTCGGCGACAAATGGAGCGCGGCGGTCCCGGTCGTTCAAATCATCACGCCCGTGATGGGCGTTCAGATGCCGCTGCTGGCGACGCAATATTACGCGATGGCGGTCGGCTCGACGCGCCTCGTCTTTCTGCGCGAGCTGATCTTCTTCTTCATCCGGACGCCGATTTTCATCTTCGCGGCGGTGAGCGGCGGGCTGCTCGGGGCGGCGTGGGCGGTCGCGGGCAGCGGCTTGATCCATATCGCGCTGAACCTCGCGCTTTATTCAAGAACCAGCTGCGATCGCTTCTGGCGACCCGTCTGGCGCGCAAGGCGGTCGATCGCGTCGGTCGCGGGGATGGCCGCCGCGCTGGCGGCGGCGCGCGCGACCGGCGTTCTCGACGGCGCCGCGCCGCTCCTCGACATCGCCGCGCAAGCCGTCTTCGGCGCCGGAATATATGTCGCGCTTCACGCGCTGCTGTGGAAACTCGAAAAGCGCCCCGACGGCGTCGAGCGTTTGATGATCGCGCTGGCGCGTCCCATCGTCAGCCGCCTTGCCGCGAAATGGCGGTGATTGCTGCCAAGGACGGTTTCGGGGCGTTCGCTGGTCGGCTAAGACGTCTGACATTCATCAACCGGAAAGCCGTCGCCCATGCCGCCAGCAGACTACCCGACCAGCGAGCAGATCACGGCGAGCGCCTTCAAGCTGCTCGTCGAGAACCCGCTATTCAAGGTCGGCTCGGCGACGATCCGGGGCAATGAGTACCGGGTCTTTGAAAACGCGCCGGCCAATCTCACCGGCATATTTCGCCTCGGCGCCGGCCATGGCGACAAGGAATTCCTCTATTACGAGGGCGAGACGTGGACCTACGCGCAGATGTGGGCCGAGACGGTCCGTTGCGCCGACGCGCTCGCGAACGGCGTCGGCGTCAAAAAAGGCGACCGTGTCGCCCTCGCCATGCGCAATTACCCGGAATGGTGCGCCGTTTATATGGCGGTCATTTCGCTCGGCGCGGTTGTCGTGCCGCTGAACGCGTGGTGGAAGACGGAAGAACTTAAATACGCCCTGCGCGACTGCGGTGCGAAAGTCGCGCTGGTCGACGACAAGCGGCTCGATTATATCCGTCCGTTCAAGGATGAACTTGGCGTCAAGACCGTGCTGGTGCGCGCAAGCGGCGACGGCGCCGACTGGCTCTATGCCGATCTCGTCGGTGAAAGCCGCGCTGGCGATCTCCCGGAAGTCGCGATCAACCCCGACGATGATTACGCGATCTATTATACGTCCGGGTCGACTGGCAATCCCAAAGGCGTCGTCCTGACCCATCGCGGCGCGATTTCGACGCTGATGTCGTGGGCGTTTTTGGCGTCGGCGGTGAAAGACGCGCGCGGCGGCGTCTCGCTGTTCGGCGACGATCCGGGCGTGCTGCTCGGAATTCCGCTTTTTCATGTCACCGGCAGCCACGCGATTTTCCTGATGTCCTGGATCGTCGCCCGGCGCATGGCGGTCATGTATCGCTGGGACCCCGCGCTCGCTGTCGACATGATCAACCGGCGCCGGCTGACGAATTTTGTCGGCGTGCCGAGCCAGTCTTTTGAGCTGATCGAGGCGGCCGGCGACATCTCGATGCCGACGCTGATCGATATCGGATCGGGCGGCGCCAAACGCCCGCCGGAACATGTCAAAAAGCTGAAAGAGAAATTCGCCGGCGCCAATCCGTCCTCGGGTTACGGTCTGACCGAAACCAACGCCGCCGGCTGCGTGATCTCGCTCGGCGACTATCAACAGCGGCCGGATTCGACCGGGCGCGCGCTGCCGCCGCTGACCGACATCAAGATCATGGGCGACGCCGGCGAGTGCAAAACGGGCGAGGTCGGCGAAATCTGGATCAGGAGCGCGGCGAATTTCCGCGGCTATCTGAACTTGCCGGAAGATACCGCGCGCGCGCTGACGCCCGACGGCTGGTTCCGGACGGGCGATCTCGGCCGGCTGGATGACGAGGGCTTTCTCTATATCGTCGACCGCCTCAAGGATTTGATCATCCGCGGCGGCGAGAACATCTCCTGCCTTGAAGTCGAGGCGCGCGCCTATCAGCATCCGGCGGTCGCGCAGACGATCGCCTTTTCGGTGCCCGATGACGCGCTCGGCGAACGGGTCGGGCTGGTCGTCCATCCAAAGGACGGCGCGCGCTTCGATCCCAAAGAGCTGCGCGATTTCATGGCGCGCGAGCTGGCGGGCTTCAAGCTGCCGGAGCGGATCTGGATATCGCCGGCGCCGTTGCCGAAGCTTGGCACCGAAAAATTCGACAAGCAGACGATCCGCCGCATCGCGCTCCAGCATCCGCCGCAATGGCGCGCGTGACGGCTGTCGCTGCCGAATGATATTGCGCTGCGGCGCGCCCCGGCGTCTGATCCGGGAAAATGGTGAGGAGCCTTGCATGACCGACCTTGAAGCCTTCCAGAAAGAAACGCGGGGCTGGCTCGACGCCAATTGCCCGAAGGAAATGCGCGACGGCGCCGGCGGGGAAGAAAATATCTGCTGGGGCGGGCGCAACTGGAAATTCAAATCCGAGGCGCAAAAGACCTGGCTCGAACGGATGGCGGCCAAAGGCTGGACCGTGCCGGCGTGGCCGAAGGAATATGGCGGCGGCGGCCTCTCCAAAGACGAGGTGAAAATCCTCAAGGACGAAATGCGCAAGATGAAGATGCGCTCGCCGCTGGAAAGTTTCGGCATCTGGATGCTGGGGCCGGCGCTCTTGAAATATGGAACGCATGAACAAAAGGCGACGTTTCTCCCGCCGATCGCGCGCGGCGAAATCCGCTGGTGCCAGGGATATTCAGAGCCCAATGCCGGCTCCGACCTCGCCTCGTTGCAGACAAAGTGCGAGGACAAAGGCGATCACTGGCTCATCAACGGCCAGAAAATCTGGACCTCTTACGCCGACGAATCCGACTGGATTTTCGCGCTTGTCCGCACCGATCCGAAAGCCGCCAAGCATGACGGCATCTCGTTCATCCTGATCGACATGACGTCGAAGGGCGTTTCGACGAAGCCGATCCGGCTGATCTCGGGCAAGTCGCCCTTCTGCGAGACGTTCTTCGATGACGTGCATGTGCCGAAGGAGCACGGACCCGGCGTCAACGCCGTCGTCGGCACAATCAATCGCGGCTGGGATGTCGCGAAATATCTGCTCACCCATGAGCGCGAGATGATCGGCGCCGGCGGCGGCGGCCTGATGGGCGGGCGCGGGATCGGCGAAATGGCGGCGCAGCAAATCGGCCTCGACGACAAGGGCCGTCTCGCCGATCCGATGCTGCGCGCCAAAGTCGCGCAGGCCGAGATCGACGGCTGGGCGTTTTTGCTGACGATGGAGCGGTTGAAAGACGAAGCCAAAGCCGGGCAGGGCATGGGCGCCAAATCGTCGATGCTCAAATATTACGGCACCGAGTTCAACAAGCGCCGTTATGAACTGTTCATGGACGCGTCGGGTTCGGAAGCGCTCGAATGGGAAGGCGAGCGCACCGAAGACGGCAAGCTCGCCAAGGGCTGGCTCCGGACCAAGGCGAACTCGATCGAGGGCGGCACCTCGGAAGTGCAGCTCAACATCATCTCGAAACGCATCCTCGAATTGCCGGACGCATAGGAAGTCACATGCCGCTGATCCTCACCGAAGAACAGGAAATGCTGAAAGAATCCGCTCAGCGGTTTCTTGACGAAAAAGCGCCGGTCGCGGCGCTCCGGAAACTCCGCGACGAACGGTCGGAAGAAGGTTTCTCCCGCGCGCTCTGGAAAGAGATGGGGGAGATGGGCTGGGCCGGCATTCTCGTCGACGAAGCGCATGGCGGGTCCGGTTTCGGCTTTGTCGGCGCCGGCGTCCTCGCCGAGGAAATGGGCCGTACGCTGACGGCATCGCCGTTTTTGTCGACCTCGATCCTTGCGGCGACAGCGCTCAACAAATTCGCGGGCGACGCGATGAAGGCGGAATATCTGCCGAAGATCGCCGCCGCGGACTTGGTGATGGCGCTCGCCGTCGATGAGGGCCGAAAGCACGGCCCCGCCAACACCGCGATGAAGGCGGAAAAATCCGGCAACGGTTTCAGGCTTTCAGGCTCGAAAACCTTTGTCGCGGACGGCCATGTCGCCGACAGGATCATCGTCGCGGCGCGCACCGCCGGCGCGCCGGGCGAGGAGGCGGGATTGTCGCTGTTCCTCGTCGACGCAAAGGCGAAGGGCATCGCGCGCACGCGCACGATCATGGTCGACAGCCGCAACGCCGCGCGCGTCGATTTCGACAATGTCGCGGTCACCGGCGAGGATCTCATCGGCGAGATCGACAACGGCCATATGGCGCTTGAAGGCGTCCTCTCCGCCGGCCGGGCGGGGCTCGCCGCCGAGCTCTCGGGATCGGCGCAGCAAGCGTTCGAGATGACGACGACTTATCTCAAGGAGCGCACGCAGTTCGGCAAGGTGATCGGCTCCTTCCAGGCGTTGCAGCATCGCGCTGCGCATCTTTATTGCGAAATCGAACTGGTAAAATCGGTGACGCTGAAGGCGTTGCAAGATCTCGACATCGCTTTCGGCATGGCCGCCGTCACCTGCGCGCTCGCCAAGGCGAAAGCGGGCGAGGTCGCCAAACTTGCGAGCCAGGAAGCGGTGCAGATGCATGGCGGCATCGGCATGACCGACGAATATGATATCGGCCTCTACATGAAACGCATTCGCGTCGCGCAGGAAATGTTCGGCGACAGCGCCTATCACGCCGACCGCATCGCGCGGCTGCGCGGCTATTAAGGGAGACAGGAATGAAAGCGGTCAAAAAGGAAGAACTCAAGGACTATATCGGCAAGGAGACGGGGATGTCGGGCTGGTCCGTCATCGACCAGAACCGGATCAACATCTTCGCCGACGTGACCGAGGATCACCAGTTCATTCACGTCAATCCGGAGGCCGCGAAAAAAACGCCCTTCGGCGGCACGGTCGCTCACGGATTTTTGACGCTGTCGATGTTGTCGCACTTCGCCAAGGATTGCGTTCTCGTTCTTGAAGGCGTCAAAATGGGCGTCAATTACGGGTTCGATAAAGTGCGCTTCATGGCGCCGGTAAAGTCCGGCAAGCGCATACGCGGCATTTTCACGCTGATGAGCGCCGATGAAAAGGCGCCCGGTCAGTGGCAGTTCAAATACGCCGTCAAGGTCGAAATCGAGGGCGAAGATAAGCCGGCGCTGATGGCTGAGTGGCTGTCGATGCAATTCGTCTGAAGTAGAATATTGGAGGTCAGGCATGTCCGAACATTTTGTCGATGTCCGCTGGAAGCGCCAGACGAATGATTTCGCCTATGACAGCTTCAATCGCGGGCATGATTGGACCTTCGATTCAGGTCTGACCATCCCCGGCTCCTCGGCGCCCGGCTATTATGGCGATATGGACCGGGTCGATCCCGAAGAAGCGTTCATCGCCGCGCTTTCAAGTTGCCACATGCTGACCTTCCTCGCGATCGCGTCGAAGAAGAAGCTCGTTGTCGACGCCTATGACGACCACCCGGTCGGCCATCTCGACAAGAACGAGCAGGGGAAAATCGCGATCACCAGCGTCGATCTTAACCCGCGCGTCGCTTTCGCGCCGGGCGTCGAGGTTGACGCGGCGACATTGAAAAAGCTCCATGACAGCGCGCATGATCATTGCTTCATCGCCAATTCGATTACGGCGCGCGTCACCATCAACCCGAAATAAGGAATAACGACTTGGCTATCAGGTTTGACGGAAAAGTTGCGATCGTCACCGGCGCGGGCAATGGTCTGGGGCGCAGTCATGCGCTGGCGCTTGCGGCGCGCGGTGCGAGGGTCGTCGTCAACGATCTCGGCGGCGCGCGCGACGGAACGGGATCGTCGCTTTCGGCGGCCGAAACGGTGGTCAGGGAAATCGCGGACAAGGGCGGCGACGCTATCGCCAATGGCGCGAATGTCACGAAAGACGCGGAGGTCGCCGCGATGGTCGACGCCGCGATGAAGAAATGGGGCCGCGTCGACATTCTCGTCAACAACGCTGGCATCTTGCGCGACAAAACCTTCGCCAAGATGGAGATGGACGATTTCCGCCTCGTCGTCGACGTCCACCTCGTCGGCTCGGCCAATTGCACCAAGGCGGTGTGGGAGATCATGCGCCAGCAGCAATATGGCCGCATTGTCTGCACCTCCTCGCCCTCGGGGCTTTACGGCATCTTCGGGCAGGCGAATTACGGCGCCGCGAAGGCCGGCATGATCGGCTTCATGAATGCGCTGCATCTTGAGGGCGGGAAATACAATATCCGCGTCAACCTGCTCTCGCCCTCGGCGCGCACGCGCATGACCGAAGACATCGGCATCCCGGAAGAACTGCTCGCGACGATGACGCCGGAAGCTATCACGGCGGCCTGCCTTTATCTCGTCAGCGACGATGCGCCCTCGCGCGCCATCGTCTCTTGCGCGGCCGGCGGCTACGCGCGCGCCTATGTCGCCGAGACGGAGGGCGTCTACCTTCCGCCCGCGGAACAGACGCCCGAGGCGGTCGCCGCCAACTGGGACAAGATCTCGGACGTCAACACCGTGCGCTATTACGACAACAGCGCCGGACCGAATATGAACTTCCTCGCGAAAGCGAAGGCGTATTCGAAATGAAGCGGCGCCGGCTCGCCGCGACCCTGCTGGCGGCGCTTTTGCTGGCGGCCTGCGCGCACGCGCCGCGCGATAGCGCCGCGACAGACGCCGCGCCGCATCGCGAGGAAATACTTGCCGTCGTCGACGCTTTCTTCATAGCGCTCGCCGCGTCCGATGCGGACGCGATCGCCGGAATGCACACGCCGGGCACCGTCAATGTGATCGCCGAGCCGGAAAAGGGCGCTGACATCCGCTATCGCCCGGTTTCGGAAATGGTCGACCGGATGCGGCGCGGCGATTTCCCGAAATTTCGCGAAAGCTATTGGGAGCCGGTCGTTTTGGAGCGCGGCGGCCTCGCGGTCGTCTGGACGCGTTATGCGATTGAAAAAGACGGCGCGCGGCAGCATTGCGGCGTCGACATCTTCAATCTCTCGAAACATGCCGACGCCTGGAAAATCGACAGCCTCAATTTCACGATGGAGCCTTCCGCCTGCGATGAACTCGCCCCCGGCGCGGGCGCGATCGTTCGCCCTGATTTCAGCGCCCTCGACGCAAAGGAGAACTAGATGCGCGAAGCCGTCATCGTTTCAACCGCCCGTACCCCCATCGGCAAAGCCTATCGCGGCGCCTTCAACGCGACGACGGCGCCAACGCTCGGCGCGCACGCGATCCGACATGCGGCGGAGCGCGCGAAAGTCGGTTTTGAGGAAATCGAGGACGTCGTCATGGGCTGCGCCCTCCAGCAGGGAACGGCGTTCCAGAACGTCGCGCGCCAGTCGGCGCTGCGCGCCGGTTTCCCGATCGGCGTTTCCGGGATGAGCGTCGACCGGCAATGCGCCTCCGGCATGATGGCGATCGCGACGGCGGCCAAACAGGTGATCGTCGACAATATGCAGGTCGCGATCGGCGGCGGCGTTGAATCGATTTCGACGAACCAGACGAAAGACATGTTCATCCGGCCCGACAAATGGCTGCTTGCGAACATGCCCGCGACCTATATGCAAATGATCGAGACCGCGGAAATCGTCGGCGAGCGCTACAATATCAGCCGCGACGCCCAGGACGAATATTCGCTGCAATCGCAACAACGCACACACGCGGCGCAGCTCGCCGGCAAGTTCAATGATGAGATCGTGCCGCTGCCTTCGGTCATGACGATGACCAACAAGGAAACCGGCGCCGTCAGCGAACATGCAGTGACGCTCGACAAGGACGAGGGCAATCGCCCCGAAACGACGATTGAAACGCTGAGGGGCCTGCCGACCGTCTTCAAGGGCGGCCAGAAATTGCAGGTCGGCAAGCACGTCACCGCGGGCAACGCCTCGCAATTGTCGGACGGCGCCTCTGCCGCCGTGATCATGGAAGCGAAAGAAGCCTCGAAGCGCGGATTGAAGCCGCTTGGAATTTATCGCGGCATCGCGGTCGCCGGCACGCATCCCGATGAAATGGGCATCGGACCCGTCTATGCGGTGCCGAAGCTGTTGCAGAAATTCGGCCTCAAGATGAGCGATATCGGGCTTTGGGAATTGAACGAAGCCTTCGCCGTGCAAGTGCTTTACTGCCGCGATAAGCTCGGCATTCCGGATGAGCTGTTGAACGTCAATGGCGGCGCGATCTCGATCGGCCACCCCTATGGCATGTCGGGCGCGCGCATGGTCGGCCACGCACTGATCGAAGGAAAGCGCCGCAAGGCGAAATATGTCGTCTGCACGATGTGCGTCGGCGGCGGCATGGGAGCGGCGGGATTATTCGAGGTCGCGTAGGTGGCGTGATGGTCCGCCAAGTTTGGGTTCGGCGCGTGGTGTGATACGCTTCGCCCAATTATGGGGTGGGCGAAACATTATATTGAGCGGTTGCAGGCCGGCGAAACCATCCAATTTCGCCCGCGTGGCAACTCGATGAAGGGTCGCATCGAGTCTGGGCAACTGTGTACTGTGGCCCCGCTTGCTCCAAACGCGCTTAAGGTCGGCGATATCGTTTTGTGCAGAGTGCGAGGCAACGACTACCTGCACATTGTAAAAGCAATTGATGGCGGGCGATATCAAATCGGCAATAATCGTGGCTTTATCAATGGCTGGATCGGTGTAAGCGGAATCTTTGGATTGTGTACAAAGATCGAACCCTGAACTGTGGCACGCGCTGACAAAACCATCTATCGCCTCATCGCCGAGGTGCCGAAAGGCGAGGTCGCGAGCTATGGCATGATCGCGAGTCTTCTTCCGGGCGTCGGGCCGCGACAGGTTGCGCGCGCGATGCGCTCGGCGCCGGATGATCTCAAATGGTATCGCATCCTCACCGCGTCGGGCGCGCCGGCCGATCATTCAGGCGCCGAGGAGCAGCGCCGGCGGCTGAAGAAAGAGGGCGTCGCCTTCCGGAAAAACGGCGCCGTCGACTGGTCGGCGCATCGCTGGAAGGGGCCGTCGCAAAAATGGATCGACAAAAACGCCCGTGACATTCATGACGTGATGGAGACGATCGCCGGCTGGGCGTCGTAATCGCCGGAAGGACTCGCCTCTCCCTCGGGAGAGGCCAGCGACCCCGGCGCAAGCCGGGGGAGCGGGTGAGGGAACACTCCTTACCGGGCAGTCGAAACCCCTCACCCGAAACCGCTACGCGGTTTCGACCCCTCCCGAGGAAGAGATAAATAAGGGAAACAAAATGAACTTCGTCTTTGTCCTCTTCCCGAATGTCACTCAGCTCGATTTCACCGGGCCGTTGCAGGTCCTGTCGCGGCTGCCCGGCGCGAAAATTCACATCGCCGCGAAGACAATGGCGCCGGTTTCAACCGACGCCGCGCTGACGCTCAATCCGACCTGCGCCTTCAGGGATTGTCCGCCCGCCGATGTTCTCGTCATCCCCGGCGGCTTTGGCGTCGACGCGGCGATGAACGATCCCGAGCTGATGGCGTTCGTCCGGCGCGAGGGCTCCAGAGCGACATACGTGACCAGCGTTTGCACCGGCGCCTTCATCCTCGGCGCCGCCGGCTTGTTGAAGGGCAAGCGGGCGACGACGCACTGGGCCTATCACGAAGAATTGAACAGGGTCGGCGCGATCCCGACGAGCGCGCGCGTCGTGCGCGACGGCAATATTTTCACCGGCGGCGGCGTCACCGCGGGACTGGATTTCGCCTTTACGCTCGCGGCCGAGATCGCCGGCGAGGATGTCGCCAGAGCGATCCAGCTCGGCCTTGAATATGATCCGCAGCCGCCCTTCGACAGCGGCTCGCCGTCGAAAGCGGCCCCCGGCGCCATGCGGGCGATGTCGGATCGTTACGCGCCGCGCCTTGACGCTTTTCGCGCAGCCTTAGTGACAGCAATTTCCTAACCTTAATTTCCCTTAATCGTTGCGATGCGTCGCAATTCAGCGCAAATGGGCCTTAATGCCGGCGCCGCCGATTCCAATAATCGACGCGATTAACCGAGGAGATGACCCATGCAGATGACGCTTCCCCGAATCGTCCTTGTGCTGATCGCTGCGGCGACGGCGCTCACCGGCGTCGCGGACGCCGCATCGAAATCGAAAATCGACCGCCGCGTCAATGAAAAGCTCGAATTGTTCCGCGAAAAAGTCAGCGGCGCCGACGCCTTGCTGGCCAAGGCGAACGGCGTTCTCGTTTTCCCGTCGATCAAAAAGGCCGGAATCGGCATCGGCGGCGAATACGGCCAGGGCGCGCTGCGCGTCGGCGGCAGGACCGTCGGCTATTATTCGACGGCCGCCGCGTCGATCGGCTTTCAATTGGGCGCGCAGGCCCGCACCCAGATCATCGTCTTCCTCGACCCGAAGGCGCTGGAAAAATTCCGCGCCAGCGACGGCTGGGAAATCGGCGTCGACGCTTCGGTCGCGGTCGTCACCATCGGCGCCGGCGGCGCGGTCGATTCGACGACGATCGACAAACCGATCGTCGCCTTCATTTTCGACAATAAGGGCCTGATGTACAATCTCTCGCTCGAAGGCTCGAAGATCAGCCGCATTCACGAAGACTGACCGGACATCAAGTCTGAAACGGAACCTTGTCGATGGCGGCGAGATGCGCGCGCTTTTCGCCGTCGGAGAGGAACGATCCCGCGAAGCTGTTTTTAGTCAACGTACGGATGTTCTCGGCGGAAAGGTCTAGCGCCTCGATGACGGCTTCGAAATTCGCCATCATATAGCCGCCGAAATAAGCGGGATCGTCGGAATTGACCGTCGCCTTGAGGCCAAGGTCGAGCATCCGTTTCAACGGGTGCTCGCGCATGTCTTTGACGACGCAGAGTTTCAAATTCGACAGGGGGCAGACGGTCAGCGTCATCTGCAAGTCTTTGAGGCGCGCGACGAGGTCCGCGTCTTCAAGCGAGCGGTTGCCATGGTCGAGCCGGTCGATCTTCAAATGGTCGAGCGAGCCGCGCACATAGTCGGGCGGGCCTTCCTCGCCCGCATGCGCGCAGAGCTTTAATCCGCGCTCCTTCGCCGCCGCAAAGACGCGCGCGAATTTTTCCGGCGGGTGGCCAAGCTCGGAGGAGGCGAGGCCGACCGCGTCGATCCGGTCGAGCCAGGGCTCGGCTTCTTTCAGCGTCGCGAAGGCCGCGTCTTCATCGAGATGGCGCAGGAAGCACAAGATGAGTTTCCCGGTCATGCCGAACTGGGCGCGGCTCATTTTGAGCGCCGTCAGGATGCCGCTGATCGAGACGCCGAAGGGCAGGCCGCGTTCGGCGTGTCCTTGCGGGTCGAAGAAAAACTCGACATGGCGCACATTGTCGGCGCGCGCACGATTGAGATAGGCGATCGTCAAGTCGAAGAAATCCTCTTCGGTCCGCAGAACCTGCGTCCCCTCGTAATAAAGATCGAGAAAATCCTGCAGCTTCGTGAAACGATAGGCGGCGCGCGCCTCCTCAACCGATTTGAACGCCAGCGAGATTTTGTTGCGCCTTGCGAGCGCCATCATCATTTCCGGCTCAAGGCTTCCTTCAAGATGAAGATGCAGCTCCGCCTTCGGCAGGCGGCGGGCGAAATCGATCAGCGCAGCAGCGGTCATCGTCTGCTCCTTATGAGGCTGATGAGGGTGGCGATGATGGCGATGGCGAGCGCAGCCATGCCGAGAAACATCGAGCCGAATCCGCTGATCATTTTCACGCTTGTCGCGGTCTGCTGGACGAGTGTGACGCCTTCGACGGGTGCGATCCATTTCGCCGCAAAGGCGGCGACCAGCGAATTCTCGATCGCTTCGCAGAAGATATAAATCGGCGGCAGGACCAGCAGGTATCTGAGGATCGATTTTTCAAGACGCATCGCCTTCAGCGCCAGCGCGATCGCGATTGATGTGACCATCAGATTGCCGATCGCATAGGGAATGTCGAATGCCTGCCAGAATATGTAGTCGCCAGTTGCGTTCGCGCCCGCGAGCGCGTCGAGCGAGCGCTGCGGTTCGACCGGCGGAAAGCCGGTCTGCGATTCGGGAAGCTTGCCGCCCGCCGCCTCAAGCGCGCGCGTCCACGGGCTCGACGTGTAGAAGGCCCACCAGTTGAACGCGAAGAGGGCCGCGAACCAGATCGCGAACCCGCGCCATGTCGCCATTTCAATCCGCGCCGCAACCCATTTGTTCAAAGCGAATTCTCCAACCTTGGCCGCGCGCCGATGAGCATCGGGAAGACGCTGAAAATGAGAAAGACGCTGAGCCCCGCGAGCGCCAGTTTCAGCGTCGTCGCCGCCTGCTGAAAGATAACAGGCGCCGGCGCTGGCGCCATCGCGCCCGAAGCGAACAAAGTCAAAAGGACATTCTCGATCAGTTCGGCGACGGCATAGCTGATCGGAACCAGCATCAGGGAGGAGAGCGCGGCGAAGGCCGATCCCGGTTTTTTCGCGGCGAGCGCCAGCGCGAAGAGGGCCGTCATCGCGATCAGGGCGGCGAACACCGCGTCGAACGCTTGTAGCCAAATATAATCGCTTCGCGCCGCGCCGAGTTTTGCCAGCGT
>Ga0155549_1065_pt2 | contig 17761 bp, 17 predicted proteins | sample RifCSPhighO2_12_FD_107206 | JGI IMG/M metagenome (GOLD analysis project Ga0155549, IMG submission 107206) | Alphaproteobacteria bacterium RIFCSPHIGHO2_12_FULL_63_12
CAAAGGCGAGCGCCTGGCCCGAGCGCGCGGCGTCGGCGAGCCGGTCGTTCCAGCCGCCATGATCGTCGAGCACGATCGCGGGCGAGGCTTTCTGAAACCGTTCCGCGAGCGCCGGGATGCCGGCGCGTCCCGCTGGGCTCAGCTTCAGCTCGATGAGGGCTGGAACATTCAGCGAGGCGGCGTTGCCTTTGCCGAGCCACGGCTCAAGCAGTTTCCCCGCCGCCTTTGAATCGATGACGCGATATTCGACGACGCCCGGCGTCTCGTCGAGAATTTTAACCGCCGCCGCCAGATGCGCTTCGATATCCGCCGCATCGACGCCTTTCACCTGAATGGTCAGGGAAGATTTAAGCTCTGCCGTCCATGCGTTCGACGCCGCAGCGATGAGAATGAACGCGGCGAGCGCCAGCGCGGCGAGCGACGAAATGACCGCGATCACCGCCGTCAACGGCGCGCCGCCGGCGCCGGCCTCGGGCAGCAGCGGCGCGCGGGAAAAGCGCCGAAGAAAGCGGTTGCGCGCGCTGTCGCGCTTTTCCGCCACCAGATCTTCAGGCGACGGCGGCTCGATCGCGCCGTCGATGCCGGAAACGCTGCTCATCGCATTCTTCCACGGCTGCGCGCCGGCGCCGCGTCCTCGATCAGCCTGCCGCCGTCGAGCCTCATCGTCCGTTTTCCGAGCGCATCGACAAGCTGAAGATCGTGCGTCGCGACGATAACGGCGGCGCCGAGTTTGTTCAGCTCGACAAAAAGCTTCATGATTTTTTCACCCATCTGCGGATCGACGTTGCCCGTCGGCTCATCCGCCAGAATGAGGTCCGGTTTCGAAACGAGCGCCCGCGCCAGAGCGACGCGCTGCTTCTCGCCGCCAGACAGCGTCTCGGGGCGGGCGTCCATTCTTGAGCCCAGACCGACCCAATTTAAGAGTTCCCTTACGTCTTCTCGGTATTGCTGTTGGTTAACGCCCGCGACTTTCATGGGCAACGCGACGTTTTCGAAGGCTGTCAAATGGTCGAGCAGGCGAAATTCCTGAAAGACGACCCCGATGCGCCGCCGCAGGGGCGGCAGCGCGTCGCGATCGGCGTTGGTCACGTCCTCGCCGAACAGCGTCATTCGTCCGCGCGTCGGACGCATTGCGAGATAAATCAGCTTCAGGAACGAGGACTTGCCGGCGCCGGACGGCCCCGTCAGAAAGCGGAATTCGCCTTCGCTCAACGAAAAATTGACGTCCTTGAGACATTCGGGACCGCCGTCATAGGCGAGGCCGACCTGATCAAAGCTGAGGATCACAACGTCCCGTCCATCCGTTTCGCTTCGCGCGCCGCCGACGCGGCCCGCCAGCTAAGCCCTGATTCTGCGCACCCATGATAATCACCTGCCCGAGTTGCGCCACGCGCTATGATGTCGATGACCGGCGGTTCTCGCCGGAAGGCCGGTCCGTTCGTTGTGCGGAATGCGAGGAAAGCTGGTTCGTGCCGGCGCCGCAGCCGATCGAAGACCTCGTTCCGCTGAAAAAGCAGCAACGCGTTTACGACGAAGAGAGCCCTCGTGAAAGGGCGGAGCCGCGCGAAAAGCCCGCCATGCGCGACAGGCAGGACTCAAAGCGGCCCGCCCGCGACTGGCGCGACGAGGCGGTCGAGGAAGATGTCGAAGAGCCGTTGTTCGAGGCCGCGCCCGCGCGCGCTGAGGGCGGAAATGACGGCCGGCGGACCAGCGAGGCTGGGGAAAACGAGCGCCGCGCCGCGTTGAAGGATCAGGACCGCAAGGACGCGCAAAAGAGCCGCGAGGCGGAAGCCGCGCTCGCCCGCGACCGCAAGGGCCGTTTCGTCAAGATGAAAAAGGACGAACCGGAAATCGTTCCGCCGTCCTTTTCTGAAGACCGCGAGGAAGAACGCACTCCGCGCCGCGTCGACGACCGCAAGTTCGGCCGGGCCGGACGCGAGGACGAGCCCGAGACCAAAGGCCGGGGACGCCGCGACTGGGGCGATGACGACAAACAAGATCGCGCCGACCGCAACAAGGTCGATCTGCGCGCCGAGCGCAAGTCGCGCGGCCCCGCTGTTGTCGACGCCGATTTTGAAGACGTCGACGCTCCGCAAGCGGATTATTATGACGACCCGATGTCGAAAGGCTTCGGCCGCAAAGCGCGCGATGAGCGCCGCCGCGAAACCGCGCTCGCCCGGCTTGAAGATCTCGAACCCGTCGCCGAGCGCATCTTCAACGAAGAATTTTTCACCGCCCTGCGCGTTCAGCCCAAAGAGCTGGAGCGCGCGATTAGAAAGGCGCGCCGCAGAGCCGAAGCGCGCGACAAGAACCGCTTGACGCCGTTGCGCGCCATCGGCTGGTCGGCCTGGGTCGGCGCGATCGCGGCCTGCGCCTTTGTCGCCTATTCCTATCGCAACAATATCGTCGCGATGTTCCCGAACGCGAAGACCGCTTATGAAGCGGTCGGCATTGAAGCAAACCCCTACGGCCTCAAGATCGAGGGCGTGACGCACCGCGTCGCGATGTCGCCGCAGGGCCCGGTGATCGAAATTCTCGGGCGCCTCCGCAATGAGGAAAAGGCCGAAGTCGCGCCGCCGATGCTGCAGGCCGAAGCGCTGGGTAAAGACGGCGAGGTGCTCTCGCGCTGGACCTTCGCGGCGCAAGCGTCAAAGGTCGGGGCGGGAGAGGCCGCCGATTTCTCGACCCGGGCGCCCGCGCCCGACGGGGTCAACGAGGTGCTGTTGTCTTTCGCGCCCGCTGAAGGCGTCAAGGTCTCGGTCGGCGATCTTTTGAAAACGCCGAACTGAAGGCGTTGAATTTCGCGGGCGAGGCGTTAAACCCCGCTGATGCGAATACTCCATTCCGAAGCTGATGTCGCTCGTCGCGTCGACGCGCTCGCCGCTGAAATCGCCGGCGCGATGCCGAAAGATTTTCTGATGGCGCCGGTTTTGACCGGCGCTTTCGTTTTCGCCGCCGATCTCCTGCGCGCCCTGCACCGCTTGGGCTGCGACCCGTTTGTCGATTTCGTGCAGCTTTCAAGCTATGGCGGCGCGCGCGCCTCGTCCGGCGTCGTCACGCTCTTGAAGGATTTCTCCGTGCCGCTCGAAGGGCGTTCGGTTCTGTTGATCGACGACGTGCTCGACACCGGGCGCAGCCTTCACTTCGCCAAAAACATGGTGCTCGACCGCGGCGCGAAGGAGGCGAAAATCGGCGTTCTCGTCAGGAAGGCGACCGGCCACAGCGCCGATATAAAGGCCGACTTCATCGGCTTTGAAGCCAAAGGCGATGACTTCATCGTCGGCTACGGGATGGACGATGACGGAAGGACGCGCGGTCTGCCTTATATCGGCGTCGTCGAGTAGTCACCCCCGCCGCGACGCCGTCACCTGCGTTGAGTCGCCGTCGAGCCCGCGTTCGGCAAGCGGCGGCGTCAGCGCCGGATCGCGCAACAAGCCTTCCCATTTGGCGACAGCCGCCGTCGCGATGGAGTTGCCGACGATATTGGTGCCGCTGCGTCCCATGTCGAGGAACTGATCGACCGCGAGGATGAGGACGAGGCCTTCGGCGGGCAGATTGAAAGCGGTCAAGGTCGCCGCGATGACGACGAGTGAGGCGCGCGGGACAGCCGCCATCCCTTTCGAGGTGATCATCAGGAAGAGCAGCATGACGATCTGCTGGGCGCCTGTCATCTCTATCCCGTAAGCTTGCGCAATGAACATCGTCGCGAAGGCGCAATACATCATCGAGCCGTCGAGATTGAACGAATAGCCAAGCGGCAGCACGAAGCTGGCGATGCGGTTGGCGATGCCGAAGCGTTCGAGTTTTTCAAGGAGTTTGGGGTAAGCGGCTTCCGAACTCGCCGTCGAGAAGGCGATGATGACCGGCTCCCGGATTTCGCGGATCAGCTCGCCCGTGCGTTTGCCGATGACGATGCGGCCCGCGAGCGCCAACGCCGCCCACAAGATGAGCAGCGAAAAATAGAACCCGCCGACGAATTTGCCGTAGGTGAGGATGACGCCGAGACCCTTGGTGGCGACGACGCCCGCGAGCGCGGCGAAAACCGCGAACGGCGCCAGCAGCATCACATATTCGGTGATCTTTAGCATCACATAGGCGACCTCTTCGGTCAGCTCGACGACCTTCGCGGTTTTCTCGCCGAGTTTAGCGAGCGCGACGCCGGCGAACACCGAAAAGATGACGATCTGCAGAATCTCATTGTTCGCCATCGCTTCGATGATCGAGCGGGGAACGAGGTGGGTGATGAAATCGGCGAGCGAGAGCTTGGCGACTTCCGGCGCCGCGCCGCCGCTCGCAACCTCGCCGGCGTCAAAGCCCGCGCCCGGCTGGATGAGGTTGACCATGAACAGGCCGAGCAGCAGCGAAAACAGCGACGCGCCGATGAACCACAACATGGTGCGAAGCCCGACGCGGCCGAGCGCCTTCGAATCGCGCATATGCGCGATGCCGACGATCAGCGTCGTCAGCACCAGTGGGGCGATAATCATTTTGATGAGGCGAAGAAAGATGTCGGTGACGATCTTCAGATAGCCGGCGATCGAGGCCGCCTGTTCCGGCGACGCGCTCTGATGGATGACGGCGCCGACGACGACGCCGAGAACCATCGAAAGAACTATGATCTGAAAAAGCCGCTTCGCCATGAGGCATCCTCGTTTAGGGGGCGGGCGGACATTATCGGGATTTGGGGCGCAGGGAAGAGGGGCGCCGGGAATGCCGGAAATGCGGCCCCGTTCCTTCGCTCGCCCCTAATACCGCTCCAGAAGCCGTTCGAGATATTTGATCTCGTCCTGCGTGCGGTCGCCCTCCGAAAGGCGGCGGCGAAGTTCTTCCAGCAATTCCCGGGTTTTCTGCGCGTCGGATTTTTCCGGCACGTCGACGCCCTCGCCATAGGCGTTGCCGACCGGCCGTCCGAGCGGATCGCGCATTGACGATCCGCCCGGCCCTGCGCCTTGCGCTTGCGCCCGCGCTTTGGCGCCTTGCGCGCGGGCGAGACTCTCGGCGCCTTCGCGCAAGGAAGCGATGGCGCGCTCCATCGCCTCATTGGCGCTGTCGAATTCCTCGGCGCGCAGCGCTTCTTCCGAGCGGCGCATGTGGCCAAGCGCTTTTCCAAGCGCGCGCGCGCCAGCGCCTTCAGGATCGGCGCCGTCGCCGCCGCCTTCCAGCGATTTCATCAATGTGGAAAGATCGCCCGCGATGGCGCCTTGCGCATCGCCGAGATCATCGCCCGCCGCGCCGCGCTTTTGTCCGCGTTCAAATGATTTGTCGGCGAGTTCGCGTTGGCGGCCGATCAGATCGCCGGCTTGCCCGGTCGGGCCGCCTTCGCCGCCGTCGCCGGCTTTTCCGTCGCCGCCGCCTTTGCCGTTTTGGGCGCTGCGATTGGGCATGCGCAAATTGTTGAGAAGATTTTCAAGATCGGCAAGCGCCTGGCGCGCCGCCTCGCCGGCGCCCGATTTCGCCAGATCACGAATTGAATCGAGCATCGCTTCGATATCGGCCGAGTTGACGATCTCGTCCGGCGGGCCGTCGCCTTCTTCGGGCTCGCCGCCCGATTGCGCCAGCGCCTGGAGATATTGCTGAAGCGCCGCGCGCATTTCCTCAGTCAGTCTTTCGATTTCCGAATCCGACGCACCGGTTTCAAGGGCGTTTTTCAGCGCTTCCTTCGCCGCTTCGAGCCGGCGGCGCGCAAGCTCGAGCGCTTCATCTTCGAGCTGCAGCGCGAGCGGCCAGAACTCGTCGACCGTCGCTTTATAATCGCCGCCCGCTTCCTGGGTGATCCGCCACATCGCGGTGCGCATCAGGAGATAGTCGGACGTATTGTCGAAGAAATATTCCGGTCCGAGCGTCAGCCCGCTGAACGCCCATTCTGCGCGGCGCCAGTCGCTTGGCGCGACGGCGAGCGACTGGCGTTGTTCGACGACCGCTCGCGCGAGCGGATTGAAAAAAGCCTTGGCGGGAAGGGTGATCTCGACCGGCGAGGTTTCGCCGGTCTGGCCGGCCGCGTCGGTGACGATGAGGGTGGCGATCGTTTTCAGTCCCGCCCAGGGCTCGGCCGCGAGATCGAGCGCGAAGGCGCGAGCGCCGGGCGCGCCGGCGGCGCCGTCGATATCGACGAGCCGGCTTTCGGCGGTCGCCGTCGCATCGAATGGCGGCGCGTCGAGCGGGCGCTCCTGATCCGGATCGAGCCGAAGCCGAAAGGCGGCGGCGACCACGCCGTAATCGTCGTCGAATTTCACCGCGACGGCGAGGCGTCCGTCGCGATCGGCCGCCGGCGTTTCGATGAACTCGGCCGTCGGGGCGCGATCCTCCAGGATGTTGATCGGCCAGCGGCCCGAGCGCCCACCCGCGCGCAAACTGAGCGTGCCGCTGTTTTCGAGGGTCAGGGCGAGTCGGTTCGATTTTTCGCCGCCTTCGCGCGCGCCCCTCACCGTCTTGCCGCCGGCGCGCATCAGCAGGCGGGCGCCGCTGGCGTTCACCTGGGCGTGGACGATCGATCCCTCCGGCGCCTCGATTACCTGGCGCCTGCCGGGCAGCGTATCGGACCCGCGCAGAAGGTAAATCGGCGCCTTGCCGGTATAGGCAGGCGGCTCGATCCACAGATCCGCAAATCCGGCGGCGCCGGCGCGCGGGTCGGCGGGCGGAAATCCCGCAAGAAGGCGCGCGCCCGTCTCGTCGCCGGCGTTAATCATGCCGACCGCGATCAGCGCGAGCGCGGCGTAGCGGACGCCGAACGGGTCGACGCGGTTCGATGTGACGCGCGGCGCGCCAAGGCGCGCACCTAGGGCGCGGCGGCGCATGTCGAGAAGGTGTGCGTCCCAAAGCGGGCCGCCGCCGGCGAGCGGCGCGTCTTCCAGCGCGAGCAGCGCGTCATGGCGAACCCCGCCGTTTTTCTCCAATCGCGCGAGGGCTTCGCCTCTGGCGGGAATGAGATCCGGCCGTCGCCGCCGGTGCGCAAGAAGCGCCGAAAGCGCAAAGGCGGCGATCAGCGCCAGCCAATGCGCAAAGCGCGGCGTCGTCGCCCACGCATCAAACAGGCTCGCCGCAATGATGATTGCGATCGGCCAGCCGGCGGCGACGAGGATCGGCGACAGCCTTTCGACGAAGATGACGATGCGCGCCAGCAAAACGGCGCGCGGCCCCGGCAACCTCTTTTGGTTGCGCCGCGTTTCGGGACTGTCTTGCGTCAAATTGACCGTCATGCTTTTTGCAGAATAGCGGCCGACGTCGCTCCCGTCGATGAAGGCTTTCGCGGATCGGCCTCAAAACGCCGCCGTTCATCGTATCGGCGGCATACAATTTGGTTAACCGGAGGGGCGGCCGACTTGGCTCTCATGTTTTTTTCAAAAGCGCGCCGGGCGCTGCTCGCGAGCGATGCGGCCGAGGCGCGGGCCGGGCGGCGTAACATGGCGATCGCCTTCGCGGCGGTCATGGTTTACAATTGCGTCGGCGTCCTCGACATCGTTTCGACGATCGCCGCGATTGAGCTTGGCGTCGCCGAAGAAGCAAACCCGCTGATGCGCGCGATCATGGACCATTACGGCGTCGCGTGGATCGCCGCGAAACTTTTTCTGCAGATCGTCATCTCCGGCATGGTGCTGTGGTTCCCGCATCGGCTGATCCTCATCATCTTCACGATCGCCGTGTGGACCAACGGTTTCATCGTTTTCAACAATTTCAGAATCGCGCTCGGCCTCTAGGCGCGGAGCGACGCCGGTCACGGCGTTTGCGCGGCGTTTTCCCAAATTGGATTGCGTTCATCCGCCAGCATCGCGTCAAATGAGGGACGCGGGCGCACAATGGCGTAGCGCGCGCCGTCGACGAGGACTTCGGGAACCAGCGGCCTGGAATTATATTGCGACGCCTGAACGGCGCCATAAGCGCCCGCCGTCTTGAAGGCGACAAGGTCGCCTTCAACCATCGGCGGCAGGTCTCTTTGCCGCGCGAAACGGTCGCCGGTTTCGCAGACCGGGCCGACGACATCATAAGCCTCTAGAGCGCCAGGGCGAGGGCGCACCGGCTCGACTGCATGATAGGCGTCATAGAGCGCCGGACGAATCAGATCGTTCATGCCCGCGTCAAGGATGAGGAAATCGCGCGCTTCGCCGCGTTTCACGTAGAGAACGCGGGAGACAAGGATTCCGGCGTTGCCGACGATCATCCGACCGGGTTCGAAAATAAGCTGCACGCCGAGGGGGCCCGCGATGCGGCGGATCAGTTTCGCATAATCGTCCGGGTGCGGCGGATCGCCCCCGGACTGATCGGGGCCGCCATAGGGAACGCCAAGGCCGCCGCCGAGATCGAGGCGGTCGATCGCATGACCGTCAGCGCGAAGCGCGCGCACAAGGTCGGCGACGCGAAGGAACGCGCGTTCGAAGGGCTCAAGGTCGGAAATCTGCGAGCCGATATGAACATCGACGCCCTTGATCTCGATGCCGGCGAGCCCCGCCGCCTTTCGATAAAACGCCGGCGCGCGCGTCCAGGCGACCCCGAATTTGTCTTCCGCCTTGCCGGTCGAAATCTTTTCATGGCCGCCGGCCGACACGTCGGGATTGATGCGAAAGGCGACCGGCGCGCGCGCGCCCCTCGACAGCGCAACCTCGTTCAGCGCGTCAAGCTCCGGCTCCGATTCGACGTTGAACTGATGGATGCCGGCGTCGAGCGCGGCGGCCATTTCGATGCGCGTCTTGCCGACGCCGGAAAAGACGATTTTTTTCGGGTCGATCCCGGCCTCAAGCGCGCGGGCGAGTTCGCCGCCGGAGACGACGTCGGCGCCGGCGCCCTCTTCCCGCATGATCTTCAGCACGGAAAGGTTCGAATTGGCCTTCACCGAATAGGCGATCAGCGGCGCCAGCTCGGCGAACGCCTCCCTGAAGACGCGGATATGACGCCGCAAGGTGGCGGTCGAATAACAATAAAACGGCGTTCCGACCAACGCCGCGAGCGTTTCGATATTCACGTCCTCGGCATGGAGCGCGCCGTCGCGGAGCGCAAAGTGGTGCATGTCGCGTCCTAAATGTCGCGCGCCGTCATTGCTCGCCGTCGTCGTCTTCGGGTTGACCGCCGGGGTTCCATTCCTCCGCCGGCGGCCGCTCGGACGAGGGCGGACGCAGCGGCGCCTTCTTGCCGCAGGCGGACATGAACAACAGCGCGGCGAACGCCGCCATCAGCAATCTCATGCGAGTTTCTCTTTCCAACGCCTGACTTCGGCGGCGACATTCGCCGGCGCCGTTCCGCCATAGGATGCGCGGGCCGCGACCGAGGCGTCAACGGTGAGATGCCCGAAGACATCCTTGTCGATACGGCGCTCGACCCCGCGCATGTCGTCGAGCGAAAGCTCGTCCAGCCGCGCGTTCTTCTTTTCCGCCAAGGCGACAATCGCGCCGGTCGCATGATGCGCGTCGCGAAAGGGCAGGCCGAGTTTGCGGACGAGGTAATCGGCGAGATCGGTCGCCGTCGAATAACCGCGCATCGCCGCGGCGCGCATCGCCTGTTCGTCCATCCTTATGTCGGCGACCATGCCGGCCATCGCCGCCAGCGCCAGCGCCAGATCGTCGAGCGCCTGAAAAGTCGCGGCCTTGTCTTCCTGCATGTCTTTCGAATAGGCGAGCGGCAGCCCCTTCATGACGATCAGCAGCGCGGTGAATCCGCCGGCGATGCGCCCGACCTTGGCGCGGCAGAGTTCGGCCGCATCGGGGTTCCTCTTTTGCGGCATGATCGAGGAGCCGGTCGAAAAGGCGTCGCTGAGCGCGGCGAAGCCAAAATGCGGCGACGTCCACAAGACGATCTCTTCCGCAAAGCGCGAGAGGTGGCTGGCGCAGATCGACGATGCGGCGAGCGTTTCCAGCGCGAAGTCGCGCGCCGAGACGCTGTCGAGCGAATTCGCGGTCGGCCGGTCGAATCCGAGCGCTTTCGCCGTCATCGCGCGATCGATCGGATAGGGGACCCCGGCGAGCGCGGCCGCGCCGAGCGGGCACTCGTTCATCCGCTTGCGGGCGTCGAGAAACCGCGTGCGATCGCGCTCGAGCATTTCGACATAGGCGAGGCAATGATGCCCGAAGGTCACCGGCTGCGCGGTCTGGAGATGCGTGTATCCGGGCATCACCGTCGCGGCGTGTTGCGCCGCCTTTTCGACCAGCGCCTGCTGCAACGCCCGGATCGCCGCCGCCATGTCGTCGCAGGCACGGCGCACGAACAGGCGGAAATCGGTCGCCACCTGATCGTTGCGCGAGCGCGCGGTGTGAAGCCGCGACGCCGGCTCGCCGATCAGCTCCTTGAGGCGCGCTTCGATATTCATGTGAATGTCTTCAAGGGCTCGCGAAAACGCGAAGCCGCCGCTCTCGATTTCGGCGGCAATGCGGTCAAGCCCGCCGTGGATGGCGTCGCGATCGGCCGCGCTGATGATCCCGGCGGCGGCGAGCATGGCGCTGTGCGCCTTCGACCCTTCGATATCCTCGCGCCACAGCCGCCGGTCGACATCGATCGAGGTGTTGATTTCCTCCATCACGGCGGCGGGCCCGCGTTCAAATCGCCCGCCCCAGATCTGGCTTTTTCCGCCGCCGGCTTTATCAGAAGGGTGATCGGTCATCCGGAGTTTCTCTTGCGCGTTCTCATAAGCCCCCGTCTCTGGCTCTTCATCTGGCTCGGGATTGGCTCTGCCGGTCTCCTCTACGTCATCCTGTCCGCCGCGTTAAGCGGCAAACCGGACAATTCCCGCCACGCCGCCGCGCAAAGCGCGGTCCTCAGCGACCCCAATCTCCAGATCGGCGAAATGGCGGAGTTCGTCTACGCCGCCTCGCCGCGCGTCGCGCCGGACCAATCCTTCCTGCATGACGGGCGCGAGATGACGCTCGCCGATTTTCGCGGGCGGACGGTCCTCGTCAATTTCTGGGCGACGTGGTGCGCGCCCTGCCTGAAAGAGCTGCCGTCGCTCGACGCTCTCGAAGGCGCCCTCGGCGGCCCTGATTTCGCGGTTGTCGCCGTCGCCTCCGACGCGCGCGGCCCGGAGACCGCGCAAGAATATCTCGACAAGCTGAAAATCCGCCGGCTCAAGCTTTACGCCGATCCGGGGCTTTCGCTGCTGATCTCCACCGGCGGCTCGGCGCAAATCCCCTTGTCGATCCTCTACGACGCGGAGGGGCGCGAAATCGGCCGCTTCACCGGGTCCGCCGACTGGTCGTCGCCCGAGGCGAAAAACTTGATGAAGGCGGCTATCGCCTCGACGACGCCGCGATAAGCGCCGCCGCCGCCCGCGCCGCACGGCTGAGATCATCGCTGTCGAGATTTTCAAGCGCGACGACGCCGACGGATTTTGTCTCGCGGCGCGCCTGCGATCGCTGGTAGAGCGGATCATAGTGGTCGCGCATCAGCTTTTCGGCGAGCGCGGCATGGCTCCCGGCAGCGGACAGCGCCAGCATCTCGTCGATCGTCTCCTTCGGGTGAAACGGCCGCAGCCGCTCGATCGCCCGGTCGACCTCGCCCGGCGCTTGGATAAAATCGGCATAGTTGCGCACGCTATAAGCGGCGCGCGCCGCCGCATCGGCGCGAATGGTGAGGCGCGGCGCCGCGCGCATCGACATCCAGAATCGCTTTGGAATATTGAGGCGGCCGATTTTGCTCGACTCCGCTTCGACGACGATCGGCGTCGCCGCGTCAAATCGCCGAAGCTCATTGAACAGCAAGGATTCAAACATTTTCTGCGACGGCTGCGGGCGCGCCATGTCGGCGCCAAAGACGGACCCTTTGTGCGCGGCGAGTCCTTCGAGGTCGATCGTCTGCACGCCAAGGGTCGCCATCCGACGAAGAATTTCGGTCTTGGCGGCGCCGGTCTCGCCGTCGATCAGCACGAGATCGATCGCCGAAGGATCGTCAAACAGCGCCGCGACAACCGCGCGCCGCCATGTCTTGTAGCCGCCGGCGAGCACGCCGGCGCGCCAGCCGATTTGCAACAGGATCGTCGCCATCGCGTTGGAACGCATGCCGCCGCGCCAGCAATAAAGAAGCGGGCGGAATTTTGCGTCGCGATCTGCAAGCGCGGTCTCCAGATGGCGCGCGACATTGCGCGCGACATGAGCAGCGCCGATCCGGCGGGCTCGAAACCGCGAGTCCTGAACATAGATTGTCCCGACCTCGGCGCGCTCCTCATTGCTGAGAACCGGCAGATTGATCGCGCCCGGAATGTGGTCCTCCGCGAATTCCGCGGGCGAGCGCACGTCGATGATCGCGTCGAAGGGCGCGAGCGTTGGAAGCGCGATATCGGGGAGCGTCTCGATCATCGAGCCGCTTCTAGCGCGCCGGGCGCAAAAGTGGAAACCGGTTTTGCGTAAAAAAGGCGCGCTGAAATAATAGCTTGATCATCGGTCGCGATTCAAAAATCGCGCCCGATGATCTGGGGCGAAAACCGATCCTGTGTGAACCGGGCGAGTGCAGAATTCGCCCTGTCGCCGCGCCGGCGCCCGCTTGCCGCCAGCGCGCCGAGGGGGCATAGGAACTCGCCCCAACAAACGACAGCTCAATGACCGACGCTCCGGAACCCCGACTGACCTCGCTCGCTCATGGCGGCGGTTGCGGCTGCAAGCTCGCGCCAAATGTGCTCTCCGAGATTTTGACCGGCATGCCGGCGGGACTGGCGCCGGCGAGCCTTCTGGTCGATGCGGCGACCAGCGATGACGCCGCCGTCTGGCGCGTTTCGGATGAGGCGGCGATCGTCGCGACGACCGATTTCTTCATGCCGGTCGTCGACGATCCCTATGAATTCGGGCGGATCGCCGCCACCAATGCGATCTCCGATATTTACGCGATGGGCGCCCGCCCGATTTTTTCGCTCGCCCTGGTCGGCATGCCGGTCGGCAAGATCAGCGTCGCGACGATCCGGAAAATTCTCGATGGCGGGCGCAGCGTCGCGGAAAAAGCCGGCGCGCCGATCGCCGGCGGCCACTCGATCGATTCGGTCGAGCCGATTTACGGTCTTGTCGCGCTCGGGATTGTTCACCCCGACAGGATTTTGCGAAATTGCACGGCGCGGCCGGGCGACGTGCTGATTCTCGGCAAACCGCTCGGCGTCGGCATCTTCAGCGCGGCGCTGAAGAAGGAGATGCTGCCGGCGCATGATTACGCCGCGATGATCGCCTCGACGACGCTGCTGAACGCACCGGGCGCCGAGCTTTCCTCAATCGACGGGGTGCATGCCGTAACCGATGTGACGGGCTTCGGATTGCTCGGCCATCTCGCGGAAGTCTGCCGCGGCTCCGCCGTCGCCGCCCGCATCCGGCGCGCCGATACGCCGGTCTTCGCGGGGGCTCGCCGCCTTGCAAGCGAGGGCGTCAGGACAGGGGCCTCGCCGCGCAACTGGGCGAGCGTTTCGGCGATGATTGATCCGCCTGCTGACTGGCGCGAAGCCGACCGCGACCTTCTATGCGACCCGCAGACCAGCGGCGGCCTCCTTGTCTCCTGCGCGCCTAGGGCGGCGGACGAGGTCCTCGCGCTGTTCCGCCGTCACGGACATGACAATGCGGCGATCATCGGCGAGATCGCCGCCGGCGCCCCGCGGATCGCGGTCATCTGACCTCCGGCTTGCCATCCATGCTGCAACAGGCGAACAATCGCGCCCTGGCGGCGGGAGGCGGGCGGATGAGGCTGGTTGTCCTATCGATCATGGCGGCGATTGCGGTCGCCGGCTGCGCGCGAAAATCCGACGCGCCGAGTTCGGCCGCGAGCTTTGCCGCCGCCGACATCAACGCCGCCTCGCCGCTCGACCGGCCGTTCCGCCTCAAGGGCGGAGAAAAGCTCGATGTCGACCGTTTGTTCGAACTTCTCCCGCTTTATCTGCGGCCGACCTATGACAAGGCCGCGTTCGATTCGAAAACCGGCGCGACTGTCGTCACCGGCCTGAAATTCGGCGATGTTGCGGCTGGCAAGGGATTCACCGCGAGGCGCGCGGAGTTTTACGGAGTCGATCTTTCAAAAATCGAAAAACTTGAAGCAGCGACGGACGCGCCGCCCGACGCGCCGATGTCGGCGGTCGTCGCGAAATTGCGGCTGTTCGACGTTGAAAGCGTTGCGGCGGACGGGGCGTCGTCGACGACGTCGATCGGGGCGGTTGAGATCGACAGCCTGCGCGTGCGCGACGGCGGCATCCCGAAGCAATCGCCCGCGTCCGGCCTTGCGTCTTTTTTCAACTCATTCGACATCGCCGGCGTTTATTTCAAGGATCTGCGGCTCGCAGGCGCCGCGTCGAAGACTTCCCCCGGCGCCTCAGCGGAGTTCAGCGCCGGCGATCTGCGTCTGGTCGGCGTCGGCGGCGGAAATCTGACAGCGCTTGTCGCGCGCGATCTCGATTACCTTGTCCATCAGTCGCCGGAAGCGATCAGCGCCGCGAGCCGCGGACTGGGGCCGATGGCCGGCGTTCTCATCAACGGCCCCTTGCGCAATTTCATCGCGCCGGAAAACCAGCGCACGCGCGTGAAGGCGCTCGAATGGCGCGACATATCCTTCGCGGGGCTGATGCAATACGGCCTGAAGGGCGAAAAGCCGCCGATCACCGCCCGCAATCTCATCAATCTTGGAACCGCGCGCTTCATCGACGCTGAAACTTTCGTCGGGGAAAAGCGGTTGTCGATCGTCCCGCAGACCGACATTTCGGCGATGGAATTCGCCTGGCTCGCGCCATCGAAAATCCGCGCCGTGACACGCGGCGGGGTTTATGATTTCACCGCCTATCTCGCGGACGGCGAAAAGGACGCGATCGCCATCTTGAAGGCGCGCCGGCTCGACGCGGTCAAAGGCGACAGCGATTTCGCCTATGACTGGAACCCCGATAAGGGTGGCGCCGTCGCCTCGGCCGGCTTCGAGAGCGCCGGTTTCGCCGATTTCGATTTCGATCTCGCGCTTGAAGGGCTTGAGCTCAAAAGAATTGAAGAGGCGCGCGCCGAAGGGGCGCCGCGTCCCGCCGCCGATCTCGCGCGGTTGAAGTCGCTGTCGATCGTCCTCGCGGACGAAGAAATGCTCGACGCTTTTTACGAGCTGTCGGCGCTGCAGACCGGCGGAACCGCCAAGGACGTGCGCGCGGCGACGCCGGCGATGATGCGGCTCGGCCAGCTAGAGCTCAAACGCGAAAATCCGCGCATGGCGAGTTATGTCGACGCCATCGCCGATTTTCTCGAAGACGGCGGAACGCTCGAAATCCGCGCTGAACCTGAAACGCCGCTTCCGCTGAACGCGATCGGCGCGGCGGCGCAATCAGGACCCGACGCGATGGCGGCCGCGGTCAATCTGACGGTCGTAAGGAAGAAGTGACTACGACGCCCGGCGCACAATCACCGAGCCCGCGGAATAGCCGGCGCCGAATCCCGAGATGACGCCGATCTCGCCGATTTTCAGATCTCCGCGATGTTTGTGGAAGGCGATGATCGATCCCGCCGACGAGGTGTTCGCATAATCGTCGAGAATGACCGGGGCCTCTTCCCTCGTCGCATCGCGGCCAAGGACGCGCCGGGCGATCAGATCGTTCATCGACAAATTCGCCTGATGCAGCCAGAGGCGCCTGACCGAGGCGATGTCGACGCCGTTGTCTTTGAGATGCGCCGAAATCATGTCGCCGACCAGCGGCACCACTTCCTTGAAAACCTTGCGGCCCTGCTGGACGAACAGCTTGTCGGTGTTCCACGAATTTTGCGGATCGGCGCTGGCGCCGGTCGCTCGCTCGCAATGATTGATGAAGCCGAAATTGTTGCGAATATTGTTCGAGAAAACCGTCTTGAGCCTGGTCGAAACGATTTCCCACGATTCGCCGCGCGCTGCGCTGTCGGCGCGCTCGACGATCACCGCGGTTGCGACATCGCCGAATATGAAATGACAGTCGCGATTGCGGAAATTCAGATGCGCCGTGCAGATTTCGGGATTGACCATCAGGATGCGGCGCGAGCCCGCGCGGATGAGGCCGAGCGCCGTCTCGATTCCAAACGCCGCCGAGGCGCAGGCGACATTCATGTCGAAGGCGAAGCCTTCAACGCCGAGCGCCGCCTGAATTTCGACCGCCATCGCCGGATAGGCGCGCTGCATGTTCGACGCGGCGCAGATGACGCCGTCGATATCGCCAGGTCCGAGATCCGCCGCGCGCAGCGCATCCCGGGCGGCGGCTACCGCCATTTCCGCGAGGACCGACAAATTCTCATTCGCCCGCGCCTCGATCATCGGCGCCATGCGTCTAGGGTTTAGAATGCCGGCTTTGTCGACGACATAGCGCGATTTGATGCCGGACGCCTTTTCGATGAAGTCAGGCGACGAGGGCTGCAGCGGTTCGATCTCGCCCGCCTCGATCGCGCGCGCGTTCTCGGCGTTGAACAGCGCGACATAGCTGTTGAAGGCCTCGACGAGTTCGGCGTTAGACACCGATTGCGGCGGCGTATAAAGGCCGGTTGAAACAATGCGTACGTCGGCGGTCATGGCGGATCTCGAAAGTTTCTGAAGGATCGCCGCAATCTGCGCCGGTTGCGGCGCCGAGGCAACGTGTCCGGCGCTTCAGGGCCGCTTCTGGACCGCTTTCCAGCGCGGACACGCGATTTCGTGATCGTTCACCATGCCGGTCGCCTGCATAAAGGCGTAGAGGATCGTCGGCCCGCAGAATTTGAAGCCGAGGCGCTTTAGCTCTTTCGACATCGCTTCGGCCTGCGGCGTTTTCGTCGGCGCCTCGCGAAAATTCCGCCAGCGATTGACGACCGGCTTTCCGCCGGCGAAATCCCAGAGCAGTCCCGAAAAGCCGTCGTCCCGGCTTTCCATGATCTTGAGATAGGCTTTGGCGTTGCCGATCGTCGCCTCGATTTTCGAGCGCGAGCGGATGATGCCTTCATCCTGCATCAGCCGCTCGATTTTCTTCGGCGTGTAGCGCGCGATCTTGCCGACGTCGAAGCCGTCAAAGGCGCGGCGAAAATTCTCGCGCTTGTAGAGAATCGTCCGCCAGGAAAGGCCGGCCTGAAACCCGTCGAGAATAAGTTTCTCGAACAAAGCGCGGTCGTCATATTCGGGAACGCCCCACTCTTCGTCATGATACTGACGATAGAGAGGATCGCCCGCCGGCGCCCACGGACAATGATGTTTCGCCGGCGTCATCCCGGTCAGACCATGTGGGCGAGCTTCAAGATCCAATAGGCGAGAATGAGGATCTGGACCACAAAGAATGCAAAGCGCAGGCTCACCGCCGGACGGCTCGTCGAGGCGAGATGGGTCAGCGACTGCATCAGGCGCGCGCCGAGAAACGCGAGTGCGAGACCGTCAGTGACTGCCGTCTGCTCGGTGGCAATGGCGTAGAGAAGAACGGCGCCCGCGAGCGGCAAATTCTCATAGCAATTCGCATGCGCGCGGGTGAGCCGGCGCCCGAACCCTTCGACATCCTCGCCGTTCGGGCTGAACCCCGCGGCGGATTTCTTTCCCGCCGTCACCAGCGAAACGCGGTAGCCCCCAAGGAGCACGACGAGCAAAATGGTCCAGAAGGCAAAGCCCAGAAGGGCGACGGCGGAAGGCGTCATGGAGTGGTCCCCTGTTGAAGCGCGGACCGAGACTAGACGCGTTCGAGATAAGCGGGAAACGAGATTTGCACCTCGCGGCCGTCGACGGAGAGCGGCAGGCCGCTTTCTTGCGCCGCCGCCAGCCGGTCGATTCGGATGAGGGCGAGCGCCCCGCCATCGCGCCCAGAGAGGATTTCGCCGACCGAATTTTCGCCCGCCATAATTGCCGCGCCCTTCGCGGGCGGGACGCCGTCGACTTTTGCGAT